>Ga0154341_124_pt1 | contig 155749 bp, 136 predicted proteins | sample RifGroA2_FD_115869 | JGI IMG/M metagenome (GOLD analysis project Ga0154341, IMG submission 115869) | Burkholderiales bacterium GWA2_64_37
CTGACCGCGCTGCTGTGCGCGCCCAGGCTGCTGAAGCCCTGCGCACTGGCAAGATCCCTTCGGGCGAATTCAGCGCCATGTAATTTGCACGGCAGGTGCTGCGGTCGGCACGCCGACGCAGTCTCACGCTCAAAGGCCGAGGCCCCGTGAGGGGCCTCGGCCTTTGAGCGTTTGAGGAACGCCCCCAACAACGGTCAAGGAATCAGCGTCACGCCCGTTTTGGCTTGCAGGGCATCAAACGTCACACCTGGAGCCAGTTCCACCACCTTCAGGCCTTGGGGGGTGACGTCCATCACCGCCAGGTCGGTGATGATGCGGTCGACCACGCCCACGCCCGTCAGCGGCAGCGTGCACTGGGGCAGGATCTTCAGGTCTTCGGTGCCGTCCTTCTTCTTGGCAACGTGTTCCATGAGCACGATCACGCGCTTGACACCCGCCACCAGGTCCATCGCGCCGCCCATGCCCTTGACCATCTTGCCGGGGATCATCCAGTTGGCCAGATCGCCCTTTTCGCTGACCTGCATGGCGCCCAGGATGGACAGGTTGATCTTGCCGCCACGGATCATGGCAAAGCTGTCATGGCTGCCAAAGATGGACGAGCCCTTGATGGTGGTCACGGTCTGCTTGCCAGCGTTGATCAGGTCCGCATCCACCTCATCTTCGTTGGGGAACGGGCCGATGCCGAGCATGCCGTTTTCGGACTGCAGCCACACTTCCTTGTCGGCGGGCACGAAATTGGCCACCAGCGTAGGGATGCCAATACCCAGATTCACGTAAAAGCCGTCTTCGAGCTCATGGGCGGCACGCGCCGCCATTTGGTCTTGACTCCACGACATATGTATTTCTCCAGCTTGTTCGGTGACGGCAGGCTTGTACGCCTGCTTTTCGATAAACGCAGGCTTAAACGCCCGCCTTCTCAGTGATGGTGCGCTTTTCGATGCGCTTTTCCGGGTTCGGGTTGTGCACGATGCGGTGCACATAGATGCCGGGCAGATGGATCTGGTCGGGCACCATGGCGCCGGTTTCCACCACCTCTTCCACTTCAACGATGCAGACCTTGCCGGCCATGGCAGCGGCAGGATTGAAGTTACGGGCCGTCAGACGGAACTGCAGGTTGCCCGACTTGTCGGCGCGGTGCGCCTTGACCAGCGCCACCTCGGGCACGAGCGAGCGTTCCATCACATAGGTTTCGCCGTCGAACTCGCGCAGTTCCTTGCCCTCGGCCACGATGGTGCCCACACCGGTCTTGGTAAAGAAAGCAGGAATGCCCGCGCCGCCTGCGCGCAGCTTCTCGGCCAGCGTGCCCTGGGGCGTGAACTCCAGTTCCAGCTCGCCGGCCAGGTATTGGCGCTCGAACTCCTTGTTTTCACCCACGTAGGACGAAATCATCTTCTTGATCTGGCGGGTTTCCAGCAGCTTGCCCAAGCCAAAGCCATCCACACCTGCGTTGTTGGAAATCACGGTGAGGTTCTTGACGCCGGAATCGCGCAAGGCGTCGATCAGCGCTTCAGGAATGCCACACAAACCGAAACCACCCACAGCCATGAGCTGGCCGTCTGCAACCACGCCCTTGAGGGCCTCAGCTGCGGAAGGGAATAACTTGTTCACCACGATCTCCTTGTGAATTTGGATGCGCTACGATACTACGTACCCGATTAAGTAGTATCCCGTAAAGACTTGCACTATGGACGTTGCCAATGGACGTTGATTACCGACTCGCTTTTGACATGGCCCCCGTGGGCCTGGTGCTGTCGCGCAACCGCACCATGGTCGATTGCAACCGGCATGTGTGCGAGATGTTCGGCGCCTCGCGCGAGGTGCTCATCGGTCAGTCGTTCCAGATACTTTATCCAAGCGCCGACGAATACGAGCGCCTTGGGGCGCACATGGAACCTATTCTGAACGCCAAGGGCCACTACGCCGACAACCGCATCATGAAGCGTGCCAACGGCGAGGTCTTCTGGTGCCATGTGTCAGGCCGTGCACTCAACCGGGATGCCCCGCATGAATCAGGCATCTGGAGCTTTGAAGACCTGAGCTCGCAACGCCCCGTGAAGGCCGAGTTGACAGGCCGCGAACGCGAGGTGGCCGCGCGCCTGTTGGAGGGACTGACTTCCAAGGAGATCGGCCGGGCCCTGGAGATCAGCCACCGCACGGTGGAGATTTACCGGGCACGCCTCATGCGCAAGTACAACGCATCCACCGCTGCCGACCTAGTACACAAATTGCTCGCTGGTTGAGCCCTACTTCGGGCCGTCGATCACGTCAGCAGCTGTGCGAAAAGCCTCGACTGCCGTCGGCAGGCCGCAGTAGATGCTGGCGTGCAGCAACACTTCCTGGATCTCTGCCGCTGTAGCGCCGTTGTTGAGCGCGCCGCGCACGTGGCCCTTAAGCTCATGCTGCTTGCCCAGCGCGGTAAGAAACGCCACCGTGATCAAGCTGCGCGTCTTCATGTCCAGCCCCGGCCGCTGCCATACATCGCCCCAGGCATTGCGGGTGATGAACTCCTGGATCGGCTGGGTGAACGCCGTGGCATTGCCAAAGGCATTGGCGACAAAGTCCTCGCCCATGACCTGCTTGCGTGTGGCCAGACCCTTGTCGAAGTCCTTGGTGGATGGGAGTTGTTGTGTCATGCGGGCTCTCCGGTTCAGTTGGGGCCGCCATCGTAGCCGCAGCGCCTGCACGAAAAACGCAAAGCCACCTGCGGCCATGCCCGGCGAAGGGCTAGGCAGGTGGCTTTGTCAAAGTGCTAAGCCCCAGGTTTACGCTGCCGCGAGATCAAAGCGATCCAGGTTCATCACCTTGGTCCAGGCGCGGGCGAAGTCCTGCACAAACACGGCTTGGGCATCGCTGCTGGCATAGACCTCGGCCAGCGCACGGAGCACGGAATTCGAGCCAAACACGAGGTCGACCACGGTGCCGGTCCATTTCTTGGCGCCTGTGCTGCGGTCCACCCCTTCCAGCACACCGGTTGCGCTCGCTGACTTCTGCCATTGGGTGCGCATGTCGAGCAGGTTCACAAAGAAGTCATTGCTCAACGTTTCCGGGCGCTGCGTGAAAGCTCCGTGAGGCGCCTGGCCCATGTTGGCACCCAGTACCCGCAAACCGCCGACCAGCACCGTCATCTCTGGCGCAGTCAAGGTCAGCTGGTTCGCGCGGTCAATCAGCAGTTCGGCCACAGCGCCCTCCAGCCCGGGGCGCACGTAGTTGCGAAAGCCATCGGCCACGGGCTCCATCACTTCGAACGATGGCACATCGGTTTGCTCCTGCGAGGCGTCGGTGCGGCCGGGGGTGAAAGGCACGGTCACGTCCTGCCCGCCTCGCTTCGCGGCAGCCTCCACAGCGGCGCCACCGGCCAGCACGATGAGGTCGGCCAGCGAGATTTTCTTGCCGCCCGTCTGCTCGGCGTTGAACGCGCGCTGGATGACTTCGAGCTGGCCCAGCACCTTGGCCAGTTGTGCAGGCTGGTTTACGTCCCAGTCCTTCTGCGGAGCCAGACGAATGCGCGCCCCATTGGCTCCGCCGCGCTTGTCGCCGCCTCGGAAAGTTGAGGCAGAAGCCCAGGCCGTCGATACCAGCTCAGAGATCGAGAGGCCCGACGCCAACACCTTGGACTTGAGTGCCGTGATGTCTTGTTCGTTGACCAGAGCATGGTCCACTGCAGGAACAGGGTCTTGCCAGACCAGCACTTCGGCGGGCACTTCAGGGCCCAGGTAGCGTGCACGCGGCCCCATGTCGCGGTGTGTGAGCTTGAACCAGGCGCGCGCAAATGCGTCGGCAAACTGCTCAGGGTGCTCCAGGAAGCGGCGCGAGATCTTCTCGTAAGCCGGATCAAACCGCAGCGACAGGTCGGTGGTGAGCATCGTGGGTACCAGCTTCTTCGACGGATCGTGTGCGTGTGGAATCGTGGCCTCGGCACCTTTGGCCGTCCACTGGTGGGCACCGGCCGGGCTCTTGGTCAGCTCCCACTCAAAGCCGAACAGGTTTTCGAAGAAGTTGTTGCTCCACTTCGTGGGCGTGGTGGTCCAGGTGACTTCCAGGCCGCTGGTGATGGTGTCGCCGCCCTTGCCAGAACCATGGCTGCTCTTCCAGCCCAGGCCCTGCTCCTCGATGCCTGCGCCTTCGGGCTCCTTGCCCACCAGCGCGGCATCGCCCGCGCCGTGGGTCTTGCCAAAGGTGTGGCCACCAGCAATCAATGCCACTGTCTCTTCATCGTCCATCGCCATGCGGGCAAAGGTGTCGCGGATGTCGCGCGCTGCGGCCAGGGGGTCAGGGTTGCCGTTCGGGCCTTCGGGGTTCACGTAGATCAGGCCCATCTGCACTGCGGCCAGGGGCTTGGCCAGGTCGCGCTCGCCGCTGTAGCGCTTATCGCCGCCGAGCCATGTGGTCTCGGCGCCCCAGTACACATTTTCATCGGGTTCCCACACGTCGGGGCGGCCACCGGCAAAGCCGAAGGTCTTGAAACCCATGGACTCCAGTGCCACGTTGCCGGTCAAGATCATCAGGTCGGCCCACGAGATCTTGCGGCCGTACTTCTGCTTGATGGGCCAGAGCAGGCGGCGTGCCTTGTCCAGGTTGGCGTTGTCGGGCCAGCTGTTCAGGGGCGCAAAACGCTGCTGCCCTGCCCCGGCGCCGCCGCGGCCGTCCGCCAGGCGGTAGGTTCCGGCGCTGTGCCAGGCCATGCGCACAAACAATGGCCCGTAGTGGCCAAAGTCTGCGGGCCACCAGTCCTGCGAGTCGGTCATCAGCGCATGCAGATCGGCCTTTACGGCAGCAAGGTCCAGGCTCTTGAATTCTTTTGCGTAATCGAAGCCGTCGCCCATGGGATCGGTGAGCGGGGAGTTCTGGTTCAGGGGACGGATATTGAGCTGGTCTGGCCACCAGTCGGCATTGCCACGGCTCTTGGGCGCGGCAGCCTTGGTGTGGTCAAACGGGCACTTGTTGGTCTCTTGTGTCATGAGGCACTCCTGTTGGCGTTGGTGAGCAGCCGATGTTATGGAGTGCATATCCTTATGAAAAGGCAATAGTTTTGATTAATTCAATAGTTTTTCTCTAATTTCGACAAATGCAGCGGACTACCGGCCTCCTTGCACCCACACGTATCGAACAGCACCGAGCGGACCCAGCGGTGCCCCGGGGAGCGGTGGGTGCGTTCATGCCAGGCAGCAGTTTTAACGAAGCCAGGTATGGCCACTGGTGGCTCCAGCACAACCAGCCCGCGTGCATCAGCTACCACCCGCTGGGGCACCACCGCGATCAGGTCGCTATTGCGCAGGATCTCCGGCAGCACCAGAAAGCTGGTGATCGACAGCACCACCCGGCGCGACCGGCCCAGGCGTGCCAGCACCTCGTCCGTCACGCCGCAGAAGCTGCCGCCCGTGTACGAGATGAGCGCATGGTCCAGCGCGCAGAAGCGGTCCAGCGACAGCGCGCCGCCCTTCGCATCCGGGTGCCCGGCGCGCATCACGCACACGTAGCGCTCGTCAAACAGGTGCCGGGCATACAGGTCTGGCGCCGTGTTCTCGGGGCTGATCAGGGCTAGATCGATATCGCCCCGCTCCAGCCGCTCGTACACCGGCAGATGCTGGGCCGGCACCACGGCCACACGCACGCTGGGCGCGTGGCGACGCAGCATGGCCAGGAATGGCACCACCACCGCCTGCAGCGCATAGTCGGTGGACGCGAGCTGCACCGTCATCTGCGCCGTGGCAGGGTCAAAGACCTGAGGTTGCAGCAGCGACTCGATCCCACCCAGCAGTTCCTTGACCGGCGCGGCCAGCTCCTGTGCGCGCAGCGTGGGCGTAATGCCACGCTGTGTCCGCACGAAAAGCGGGTCATCAAAGCTCTCGCGCAGCCGGGTCAGCATGCCACTCACCGCAGGCTGGGTGAGCGACAGGCGCTGGGCGGCGCGGGTTACGCTGCGTTCGTCGAGCAAGGCATCCAGTGCCTTGAGCAGGTTCAGGTCCATGGCCCTGATATCAATTGCCATGATTTCAGAAATAAGAACTATCGATTTGGTTTATGGCTGCATCGTACCCACCATCTTCACGGTGCGTGGCCGTGGTGTCTTTGCCCCCGCCCCCAGCCCGAAATTCCTTTTCTATTTAACCGACAAGAAAGCAAGCTGCATGTCTGCCCTGTTCACACCGTTCCAGCTCAAAAGCGTCACCCTGCGCAACCGTATCGCGATCCCCCCGATGTGCCAGTACAGCGCGGTGGACGGCTTCACCAATGAATGGCACCTGGCGCATTACGCCGGTCTCGCTCGCGGCGGCGCAGGCCTGGTGATCGTCGAGGCCACGGGCGTATCGCCCGAAGGCCGCATCACCCCGGCCTGCACAGGCCTTTGGAACGACCAGCACGTCGAAGGCATGGGCCGCGTCGCCGCCAGCATCAAGGCCGCTGGCGCCGTGCCCGGCATCCAGATCGCCCACGCAGGCCGCAAGGCCAGCGCCCAACGCCCCTGGGAAGGCGATGACCACATTCCCGAGAACGACGCGCGTGCCTGGCAGCCGATAGCACCGTCCGCCATTGCTTACGGCGGCGGTCTGCCCCGGGTACCCCAGGCCATGACACTGCAAGACATTGCCCGCGTGCAGGCCGATTTTGTGGCCGCCGCACGTCGCGCACTGGCCGCAGGGTTCGAGTGGCTGGAACTGCACTTTGCCCACGGCTACCTGGCTCAGAGCTTCTTCTCGCCCCACAGCAACCAGCGCACCGACCAGTACGGCGGCAGCTTTGACAACCGCGCGCGCTTTCTGCTGGAAACCGTGGAGGCCGTGCGCAAGGTGTGGCCCGCGCACCTGCCACTCACGGCACGCTTCGGAGTCATCGAATACGACGGACGTGACGAGGAAACCGTGGCCGAGTCCATTGAGCTGGTGCGCCAGATGCGCGAACGTGGCCTGGACATGGTCAACGTCAGCGCGAACTTCGTGATTGCCGAGACGCAGATTCCCTGGGCAACCCCCGCCTTCCTGGCCCCGGTTGCGCAGCGCGTGCGCAGCGAAGCCAACCTGCCGGTGGCCTCGTCGTGGGGCATCGATGACCCGAAAATCGCAGAACGTGCAGTGGCCGACGGCCAGATGGATTTGGTGATGATCGGCCGCGCCCACCTGTCCAATCCGCACTACACCTACCACCTGGCGCAGGTGCTGGGCGTGCAAAAGCCTGAATGGAACACGCTGCCCGCGCCCTACGCGCACTGGCTGTCGCGCTATCGCGGCGCCGCAAAGGTCGCCGCAGCCCAGTAGAGCAGTGAAAAGCGCCCTTGCCCTTTGGCCCGACATTCAGTCCGGGGTCGAGCGGTGCAGGGGTAGCCCCGGCGCATCCAGCCGTGCGTGCAGGATGTGGCCGTGGGTCGAATCGGTCACGAACACCGTTTGTCCGCCCTGCCCGCCATAAGCCAGATTGGTGGTGGAGGCTCCGGCAGGCCCCCGCAGCACCAGCTCGGGCTCGGCCCGGTGGTTGAGCACCCACACATAACCCAGGCCCGGGTTGGCCACCAGCAGGCGGCCGCTCGCGTCCATCGCCAGCCCATCGGGGCCGCTCGGGCCATAGGACGTGAAGAACTGCCCCACCTTGGCCACGCTGCCATCGGGCAGCAGCGGCACGCGCCACACGCAGTTGCCACGTGTGGCGGCCAGGTACAGCACGCGGCCGTCGGGCGACAGGGCCACGCCATTGGGGCTGGGCACGTTGGCCAGCAACAGGTCGAGCAGGCCATTGGGGCGCAGCCGGTACAGGCGCCCGCTCGGGTCGTGCAGGCCGCTCTGGCCCTGGTCGGTGAAGTACAGGTTGCCGTCGGCGTCGAAGATCAAATCGTTCACGCCCTTGAAGCGCTCGCTGTTGCGGCGTTCCAGGTACGGCGTGACCCTGCCGGTCGCGATATCGAGCCGCATCAACCCGTTCTTGTAGTCGGTGATGAGCAGCGTGCCCGCATCCATGAACTTCATCCCATTGGGCTCGCCGTCGTACTCGGCCAGCAGCGTCCACGCGCCCTGCGGGTCGATGCGGAAGATGCGGCCCCAGGGGATGTCGGTCACGTACAGGTTGCCCGCGTCGTCGAACACAGGGCCTTCGAGGAACGAATCGGTGGCAGTGCCGCCCCGGTTGGCATCGGCCCAGGCGCTGCGCTCGGGGCGGCGGAAGGTGTCGGGCATGGAGCTGAAAAACGCCAGCTCGCGGACCTCGGGGGATTTCAGCAGAAACATGGAAAAAGCTTTCGTTGTCAGGAGGTGGCGCCGAACCCATACAACCGCGCCGGGTTGTCCACCAGGATACGGTCCATCGCGGCAGCCGAGCCCGCCCAGGCGCGCAGCAGGTCCACCAGGTCGGCATCGTTCACGGTGCCCGGCGCCTCGGTGGTGTGGGGCCAGTCGCTGCCCCACACCAGGTGACTGGGGGCAGCCCGCACCAGGGCTTGCCCCAGCGGCAGGGTGTCGGCGTAGCTGGGGCCCCGCACGGCAGAGCGCATGTAGGCTCCCGAGAGCTTGACCCAGGTGTTGCCGCTGTCCAGCAAGCGGCGCAGCACGCCAAAGGCTTGGGCCGATGGGCCTTCGGCCGGATCGATGCGGCCCAGGTGGTCGATGACCAGCGGCACCGGCAGCGCCTGCAGCACGGGCGCCAGCGCCACGATCTGCTCCGGGTGCGCGAACACCTGGATGTGCCAGCCACCGCAGTCCGCATGCCGTGCCACCTTGCCCGCCAGCGTGCTCAGCATCTGCGCCGTGGTGGTGCCCCACGATTGGGGTGAGACAAAGTTGACCCGCAGCCCGCACACGCGGCGCGCGGCCAACCGGGCCAGCTCTGCATCGCTCACGCTGGGGTCCACCACGGCCACGCCGCGTGCGTCGTCACCCAGCTGGTCCAGCGCATCCAGGGTGCAGGCGTTGTCAGTGCCGTAGGTGGATGGCGTGACCACCACCGTGCGTGTGCTGCCCAGGCGCTGCTGCAGCTGCCGATAGGCGGCCACGGGCGCATCGGGCGGCGTGCGCGGCCAGTGGGCAGACGATAAAAACCGTGCATCGAAAATGTGCATGTGGCTGTCGCATGCGCCGGGCGGCAGCAGGCGTTGCGGGCGGTTCAGGCCCACCGAGTGCGGCACGGGCGTGGTCAGCGCGGGCAAAGACATGGCTCAGTCGAGTTTGATGTTGCCCTTCTTCACCACCTCGCCCCACTTGCTGTCTTCCTTCTTGAGGAAGGCGGCAAACTCCGCAGGCGTGGAACCGATGGGCTGGGCGCCCAGGTCGGCCAGGCGCTGTTTCACTTCGTCCTCCTTCAGCACCTCTTGCAGGGCCTGCTGCAGTTTGGCGGCCACGTCGGCAGGTACGCCCGCAGGCAGGAACACGCCGTTCCACTCATAGGCCTCATAACCGGGGATGGCCGCCTCGGCCACCGTGGGCACATCGGGCAGGCGCTTGGAACGCTCGGGCGCCGACACGGCCAGCGCGCGCAGCTTGCCGCCTGCCACATGCGGGTAAGTCGCGGCCACGGTGCCGAACATGAAGTCCACCTGGCCCGCAATCACGTCGGTGATGGCGGGGCCGCCGCTCTTGTAGGGCACGTGCACCATGTCCAGGCCCAGCTTCTGGGCCATCAGCTCCGCCGCCAGGCGCTGCACCGTGCCGCTGCCGCCCGAGGCAAAGTTGATCTTGCCGGGCTGCGCCTTGGCCTTGGCGATCAGCTCGCCCACGTTCTTGTAGGGCGCATCGGCCTTCACGATGAGCACATTGGGCGCCAGCAGCACCAGCGACAGTGGCTGCAGCGCGGTGCTGGCATACGGCATCTTGGGGAACAGGTGCGGGTTGATGGAGTGCGGCGTGGCGTCGTACAGCATGGTGTAGCCATCCGCCGGGGCCTTGGCCACAAAACTCGCGCCAATGGTGCCACTGGCGCCCGCCTTGTTGTCCACAATCACGCTGCCGCCCAGCTTGGCGCCCAGGCGGGTGGCCACCACGCGGGCCACGGCATCGGCCGCGCCGCCGGGGGCGTAGGGCACGACGAGGGTGATGGGCCGCTCGGGGAAGGCGGCGTGGGCCAGGCCTGTCGCCAGGGCGCAGGCGGCGATCAAGGGTTTGAGAAAACGCAACATGAAGTCTCCTTATCTATTCAATCCATGAAGAACAAACAGGTATCGCTGGCCCATGGCCTGCGAAACTGGCGCTGACAAAGCGCAGGCAGCCGAGCAAGGGCCGCCCCGCCGCACTGGCTGCGTCCCCTTCCCGCATCGCGCAGCGAGGCGAGAGAGGACGGAAGGCGCAAAGCGCCTCAGGGGGGTCAATCCACTTTCAGATCAAGCTCGCGTGCAATCTGCGTATAGGTGGCCACTTCGCGGCCGACCTGGCTGGCAAACGCAGCGCCGCAGGTGGCATCGGCGTCCAGCCCCAGGCCCCGCAGTTTTTCGGCGGCGGCGGAGCTTTTGGCAAAGTCGGTAGCCACGCGCTCCAGCTGCTGGGCAATGGCGTCGTCCAGGCCCGCCGGGGCCAGCAGGCCATACCAGGCGTCGGCCGAATACTTGCCGCCACCGGCCTCGGCAAACGTGGCCACGTCGGGCAGCAGCGACGACCGCTTGGGCGATGCCACGGCCAGCGCGGTGAGCTTGCCGCTCTTGATCTGCGGCAGCACCGAGCCCAGCGTGGCAAACGAGCTGTCGAGCTGGCCGCCCACCAAGTCCGTGACCACCGGCGCGGCGCCCTTGTAGGGCACATGGTTCAGCTGCAAGCTGTTGGCGCGGGCAAACATCTCGGTGGCAAAGTGGCCTGAGCTCCCCACGCCCGCCGTGCCTGCGGACAGACGCCCCGGCTCCTTGCGCGCACGGGCCATGTACTCAGCCAGCGACTTCACGGGCAGGGTCTGCCCCACCACCAGCACCGTGGGGCTGGTGGCTACGGTGCACAGCGGCTTGAACGACTTCACCGCATCGAACTTCACCCGCCCGGCGTACAGACCCGGGATCATGGTGTGATTGGTGGCGCCAAACAGCAGCGTGTAGCCGTCTGCGGGCGCGCTGGCCACCGCCTGGGCGGCCAGGATGGTGTTGGCGCCGGGCTTGTTGTCCACCACAAAGGGCTGGCCCAGCGCGCGGCTGGCGTGGTCGGCAAACGCACGGGCCACCACATCGGTGGGGCCGCCTGCGGCAAATCCCACCACCAGTTTGACGGGCTTGTGGGGGAACGCAGTTTGCGCCCCTGCTGCACCGGATGCTATACAAACAATAGCTATCAGCGCTTTATGGACGAGCGCAGAGGCCGTTTTTCTTCTCAAAATGTCGTGCATGTCTTTGTCTCCATGGGCCGGGGCGCCCTGCCCCGTGCCTTTTTTCTCTTTGCTTTCAGGAAGGGGGCTGGCGTCAGGCCGTAGCCATCGCTGCGCCAGGCACCCGGGCCAGCACGGCCAGCAGGTTCTGCGCCGCGCCCACGCCCATGTTCACGTAGGCGTCACTGGTCACGCCGCCGATGTGGGGGCTGAGGATGAAGTGCTTCTCGCCCTGGAAGGGATGGCCCGCCGTCATCGGCTCGACCGCGAAGCTGTCCAGCCCCGCCGCCATCACCTGGCCCGAGCGCACGGCCGCCAGCAGCGCGGCCTCGTCGATCAGGCCGCCACGCGCCGTGTTCACCACGATCACGCCGCGCTTGCACTGCGCCAGCGTGGTGGCGTTCAGCATGCCCCGGTTCTCGTCGGTCAGCGGGCAGTGCAGAGACACGGCATCGGCTTCGCGCCAGATCGTCTCCAGGCACACACTCTGCACATAGTCCGGCAGGTTCTTCGCAAACGGGTCAAAGCCGATCACGCGCATGCCCAGGGCGTCGGCCATCTTGGCAAACCGCAGGCCGATGGCGCCCAGGCCCACCAGGCCCACGGTGCGGCCACCCAGCTCCAGGCTTTTGTGTGTGGCCTTGTCCCAGTGGCCCGAGTGCATGCGCGCATCGAGCTGCACCACCGATTTGGCGCAGGCCAGCAGCAGCGCCAGCGCCTGCTCGGCCACGGCCGCAGCGTTGGCGCCTACGGCGGCCACCACCTCAATGCCCCGGGCCTTGGCCGCCACCTTGTCGATGGTGTCGGTGCCACTGCCGTGCTTGGAGATGACCTTGAGCGCCGGGGCCGCGTCCATCACGGCCGCACCCACCTTGCCGTAGCGCACGATGATGGCCACGGGGTTGTGCGCACCGGACAGGGCCACCATGTCCTCTTCCGTCGGCGTCTTGCCAGCGTAGACGATCTCGTAGCCTGTGAGCAGGTCGAGGGCTTGTTGCGCCAGATCGGCGCCGGTGACGATGATGGTTTGGCTCACAGCGATTCCCCTTCCTTGAGCACGCCAGCAGCGCGCAGCGCGGCAGGCAGCCATTTCGATGCGGTGTCGCCGCGTGCAATGGCTTCGATGCGGGCGGCTTCGTCGGCCACCTTCTTGTCGGCCAGGGCCAGCATGGCGGGGGCTTTTTCGCGCTCGATCACCACCACGCCATCGGCGTCGCCCACTACCAAGTCACCCGCGTTCACCACAGCACCACCGGCGCAGATGGGGTGGTTGATGCGGCCGGGCACGTACTTGGTAGGCCCAGCGGGGTTGAAGCCCGCGCTGAACACGGGGAAGTCCAGCTCCAGGATCTCCAGCTTGTCGCGGATGGCGCCGTCCACGATCACGCCCGCCAGGCCGCGCTTCTTGCAGGCGCTGAGCATCAGCGTGCCCATCAGCGCGGCGGTCTGGTCGCCCTTGCCGTCGATCACCAGCACATCGCCCGGCTGGGCCAGGGCAATGGCACCGTGGATCATGAGGTTGTCGCCGGGGCGCACTTCCACGGTGAAGGCAGGGCCCGCCACCTTCATGTTCTGGTGCACGGGCGCCACGCGGCCATGCATGGTGCCGCGGCGACCCGCCACGTCGGCCAGAATGGCGGCCTGGTAGGTGGCCGCTTTGCTCACGACGTCGGCGCTGACGCGCTCGATGGTGCGGATGATTTCAGGGAGTTGGCTCATGGGGAATCCTTGGAAAGAACGCGGAGATGCTGTGGAGCGAATGGGCGCGGCTGACTGGGATGCGCGTGCAAGGCGCCCATGCCGCAGCGCAACCAGCCCCGGAGTCAGCGGCTGGTGAAGTGCAGACGAAATGCGAAGGTGAAGAAGTGGGCGGGCAGATACGCGGGACAAACCGCCCCCCAGCGTGAGCCGGTCAGTCCAGGCTGGCGCCCGAGTCCTTGACGATCTTGGCCCAGCGCGGCACTTCGGCTTTGAGCAGCGCGCTGAACTGCTCGGCGGTGCCGCCCAGCACATCACCACCTTCGGAGCGCAGCTTGTCGGCCACATCGGGCTGCTGCAGGGCCGCGTTGATGGCCTTGTTGAGCTGCGCCACGATGGGTGCGGGCGTACCGACTGGGGCCAGGATGCCGAACCAGGTCACGGCCTCGAAACCCTTGTAGCCCGACTCGGCCAGCGTGGGCACATCCGGCAATTGCGGCGAGCGCTTGGCCGAGGTGATGGCGATGACCTTGAGCTTGCCATTGCGCACCTGGCCCAGCAGCGTGGGCACCGACGACATGTACAGGTCGATCTGCCCGCCCACCAGGTCCGTCATGGCCTGGGCCGCGCCCTTGTAGGGGATGTGGCGCAGCTTGATGTCGGCGGCGTTTTCGGCCAGCTCACCGGCCAGGTGGGCCACGGTGCCGTTGCCCGAATAGCCCAGCGTCAGCGCATCGGGCTTGCCCTTGGCGGCCGCCACCACATCGGCGTAGCTCTTGAAGGGTGAATTGATGGGCGCAGCCATGACGATGGGCGAGGACGAGACGAGCGCCACGGGCACCAGGTCCTTGAGCGGGTCGTACGGCAGCTTGGGGTACAGCGTGGGGTTGATGGCCAGGTTGCTGGTCTGGCCAATGACGAGCGTGTAGCCGTCGGCGGGTGACTTGGCAGCGGCGTCCACCCCCAGGTTGCCGCCCGCGCCGGGGCGGTTGTCCACGATGACGTTCCACTTGTTCTGGTCCGTGAGCTTTTGCGCCACCGTGCGGGCAATCATGTCGGTGCCTCCGCCGGGAGGGAACGGCACGATCAGGCGGATGGGTTTGCTCGGATACGTGGCTTGTGCGTGGGCGCTGGCAAAGGGCGCTGCAACGGCGGCAAGGCCGAGGACGGCGGCGCACAGGGGGGCGCCCAGGGCACGGGGAAGCAAACGGGGCGAAAAAGCGGGCATGCAGTTGTCTCCTGGTAGGTGGTTCTTCGCGCCGCCCTGCACATGCTGCTGCAGGCCCGGCGCTGTGGACGCGACTTTACGCAGGCGTTTCAACCCATACAATGACGTTGCACACAATGAAACGAATTGCACCGTGAGCAATCTTCCCAAAAAACCACCCTCGCCCCTCGCCACCGCCAGGGTGCCCTCGCCTGCCAGGTCCCCGTCACCCCGCAAGACCCTGCCGCAGGAGCCCACCGAACCGGAAAACAGCGCTGCCAAAGACACGGGCGGCGGCGTGATTGCCGTCACGCGCGCACTGCAGGTGCTGGAGGCCTTTGCACTGGGCGAATCCAGCCTGCCCCTGGCCGAGTTGAGCCGCCGCTGCGGCCTGCACAAGACCACAGTGCTGCGCCTGGCGCGCACGCTGGCGCAGTCGGGCTTCATGGTGCAACGCGAGGATGGCGACTGGCGCCTGGGCCCGGCCGCAGGCTGGCTGGGCGCACGCTACCAGGCCGGTTTTGACGTGCAGAACGTGCTGGAGCCCGCGCTGCGCGAGCTGACCCTGGCCACGGGCGAAAGCGCCGCTTTTTACGTGCGTGAAGGCAACGTGCGGACCTGCCTGGTGCGTGTGGAAGGCCCGCAGGCGCTGCGCCACCACGCACGCATGGGCGAAGGCCTGCCGCTGGACAAAGGCTCGCCGGGCCGCGTGATCCTGGCGTTTTCGGGCGAGCCGGGCAAGGCCTATGAAGAGATCCGCAAAAAGGGCTACCACTGGTCGATTGGCGAGCGCGAACAGGGCGTGGCCACGGTGTCGGCGCCGGTGTTTGGCATGCACTGGCGGCTGATGGGCTCGGTGTGCATTTCGGGCCCCGCCTCGCGCCTGCCAGCGGAAAAACTCGAAGCGCTGGCGCAGACAGTGATGGCTGCGGCCACCCAGTTGTCGTATGCGCTGGCGGGCAATTCGGCCGCGCCCGCACAAAGCCCTGTACGAGCCACCCAGTGGCATCCGTGATACTTGCCCCGCAACCTCAACTCACAAAAACCACAGGAGACCGCCGTGAGCCGCTACCCTTTTCCCGACCTGAACACCCTGCCCGAAGACATCCGCGCACGCATCGTGGAAGTGCAGGAGAAGGCGGGCTTCATCCCCAACGTGTTCCTGGCATTTGCGCGCCGCCCGGCCGAGTGGCGAGCGTTCTTCGCGTACCACGATGCACTCATGCTGAAAGAAGAAGGCAGCCTGACCAAGGGCGAGCGCGAGATGATCGTCACTACCACCAGCGCGGCCAACCAGTGCCTGTATTGCGTGGTGGCGCACGGCGCGATCCTGCGCATCTATGAAAAGAAACCCCTCATCGCCGACCAGGTGGCCGTGAACTACCGCAAGGCCGACATCAGCCCACGCGAACGCACGATGCTCGACTTTGCGATGAAGGTCTGCCAGCGCTCGCACGAGATCGAGGACGCCGACTTCGCTGCGCTGCACGCCCACGGCTTTGACGACGAGGACATCTGGGACATCGCGGCCATCACTGCATTCTTTGGCCTGAGCAACCGCATGGCCAGCTTTGCGGGCATGCAGCCCAACCCAGAGTTTTACTTGATGGGACGGGTGCCCAAGCAGAAGTAAGTGCCCTGGCGCATTTACTATCAATATAATAGCTACTAGCGCTTATCCAATAAGCGCTAGAGCCCAATTTCATTCAAATTTAATCCGCAGTGACCAGCGCCCGCATCCAGTCCGGCAACGGCGCTGCCTTCTGCTGCGGGAAGTCCACCCAGATGGTGGTGGCGCCACCTGCCGCGCAAATCACGCCGGGCTGGTCCGTGCGCTCCATGGTGCCCCAGGTCTCGAACGTGGTGCGGCCCGGGTCGCTCACATAGAGCTTGAGCAGCACGTCAGCCGGGTATTCGAGCTGCTTGTAGAAATTGCAGAACGCATTGACGATGACCGGCCCCTGACCGCGCGGATCGGGGTTGCAGCCCACGGACACCATCCACTCAATGCGGGCCGTCTCCAGGTATCTGAAATACACCGTGTTGTTGACATGGCCCATCGCGTCCATGTCGCCCCAGCGCACGGGGAAGCGCATTTCAAAAACCAGCTTCTTGACTTCGGGGATTTCAATCTTCATGGCTTCGCACACCCGAGGGATCAGACCCCAAAGCCGTCATCGGCAGCAATCACCGCACCATTGATGAAATGGCTCTGGTCGCTGGCCAACATCACCAGCAGCGCATCCAGGTCTTGCGCGTTGCCCACGCGCTTGCGGGGCAGCATGTCGATGAGCTTCTTGCCCTGCTCGGTCTGCCAGTGGTGGTGATTGATTTCCGTGTCGATGTAGCCCGGGCAGATCGCATTCACGTTGATGCCGAACTTGCCCCATTCCATGGCCATGGCCTTGGTCATCTGCACCACGGCGGCCTTGCTCATGCAATAGGCGCCGATCTGCGGCAACACCTTGAGGCCCGCCATCGAGGCAATGTTGATGATGCGCCCGCCCGTGAAGCTGCCCGGCGCCGCGCCGCGCGAGCGGGCCAGCATGCGCTTGCCCACCTCTTGCGCCACAAAGAAGGCGCCCTTCACGTTGGTGTCGAAGATGAAGTCGTAGTCCTCGGGCGTCACGTCCTGAATGCGCTGCGTGGTGCTCACGCCCGAGTTGTTCACCAGAATGTCGATGGAGCCCATTTCGGTCTCGGCATGGGCCACGGCCGACTTGATGGAGTCGTGGTCGGTCACATCGAGTTCGATCACATGGGCATCACCGCCCTCGCCTTCGATGCGCGCGCGCAGCTCCTTGAGTTTTTCCACCCGGCGGCTGGCCAGCACGACGCCTGCGCCCGCGCGGGCCAGCGTGCGGGCAAACTGCGCGCCGAGCCCGCTGGAGGCGCCCGTGATGAAGGCCACGCGGCCGGACAAGTCGATGCTGTATGCCATTTAGAGTCTCCCTACTGATCAAAATAGAACGGTCGTTCGATTGTCCATATTCCGTGAATACAATCAGTCGCCAGACAGACAGGGCGCGGTCGGCGCTCTGTAGAAAATAATCCATTATCAAACGCCCGACGAGAAGCCCATGACCAACGAAGAAATCCTCGCCCAATACGGCCCCCGCGAATCCATGGAATACGACGTGGTGGTCGTTGGCGGCGGCCCCGGCGGCCTTGCCACTGCGATCCGCCTGAAGCAACTGGCGGCCGAAAAAGGCCAGGACGTCTCGGTCGTGGTGCTCGAAAAAGGCTCCGAGCCCGGTGCGCACATCCTGTCGGGCGCCATCATGGACCCCAAGGCGCTCACCGAGCTGATCCCCGACTGGAAAAAGCGCGGCGCGCCGCTGAACCAGCCCGTCACCGACGATGCCTATATCTTCCTGTCGGAAAAATCGGGCTTTCGCGTGCCCAACATGTTCCTGCCGCCCTTTGCGCAGAACCACGGCAACTACATCATCAGCCTGGGCAACCTGACCAAGTGGCTGGGCGAGCAGGCAGAGGCCCTGGGCGTGGAAATCTTCCCCGGCTTTACCGCCGCAGAGGTCCTCTACAACGATAACGGCTCCGTCAAGGGTGTGGCCACGGGCAATCTGGGCATCGGCAAGGACGGCGAGCCCACCGAAAACTTCCAGCTCGGTATGGAGCTGCTGGGTAAATACACCGTGTTTGCCGAAGGCGCACGCGGCCACCTGGGCAAGCAGCTGATTGCCAAGTACCAGCTCGACAAGGACCGCGACCCGCAGAGCTTTGGCATTGGCGTGAAGGAACTCTGGGAAATCGACCCCAAGAAGCACCAGCCCGGCTTTGTGATGCACACCGCTGGTTGGCCCATGGAGAACGACACCTACGGCGGCGCCTTCCTGTACCACCTGGAGGGCAACAAGGTGGCCGTGGGCTTTGTGACCGGCCTGGGCTATCAGAACCCCTACCTCAGCCCCTTCGAGGAATTCCAGCGCTGGAAGACGCACCCGAACGTCCGCTACTACTTCGAAAACGAAAAGGGCGAAGTCACGGCCAAGCGACTGTCGTACGGCGCACGCGCGATCAACGCCAGCGGCATCAACGCCCTGCCCAAGACCGTGTTCCCGGGTGGCGCACTGGTGGGCTGCAATGCGGGCTACCTGAACGTGGGCCGCATCAAGGGCAGCCACGCCGCCATCAAGACCGGCATGCTGGCCGCTGAAGCCGCCTACGACGCCGTGGTGGCAGGCCGTCAGCACGACGAGCTGACAGCCTACCCCGAAGCCTTCGAAAAGAGCTGGCTGCACACCGAGCTGAACAAGGACCGCAACTTCAAGAACTGGTTCAAGTACGGCCTGACCACGGCCACGCTGATGAACGGTTTCGAGCAGTTCGTGCTGCGCGGCCACATCCCCTGGACGTTGCACCGCGACAAGCCCGACCACGCGTACCTGAAGCCTGCGGCCGAGTGCAAACCCATCGTCTACCCCAAGCCCGATGGCAAGCTCACGTTCGACCGCCTCTCCAGCGTGTTCATCAGCAACACCAACCACGAAGAAAACCAGCCCGCCCACCTCACGCTCAAGGACCCGAGCGTGCCGGTCAACATCAACCTGGCCAAATACGCAGGCCCCGAGGCACGCTACTGCCCGGCGGGTGTTTACGAGTTTGTGCCCGACACCACCAAAGGCGGTGATGCCCAGCGCCTGCAGATCAATGCGCAAAATTGCGTGCACTGCAAGACCTGCGACATCAAGGACCCCACGCAGAACATCGTGTGGGTCACGCCGGAAGGCGGCGGCGGTCCGAACTATGCCGGCATGTGAGCACCATCAGAATTCATAGCACCTAGTGCTTAAAGGGCCTGCGCTGCAGGTCCTTTTTTATTGATGTCTCTGGCACTGACGCTCACGCGGCTGCGCGCGTGAGCTGAAACTGCCCCATCGCACCCGCCAGCCGGTTGGCCTGGTCCTTGAGGCTCTGGGCCGCTGCAGCGCCCTGCTCCACCAGCGCGGCGTTTTGCTGCGTCATGTGGTCGAGCTGGTCGACCGCCTGGCTCACCTGGCCGATCTGTGTGCTCTGCTCGCTGCTGGCTTCGTTGATCTCGGACATCAGCGTGGTCACCCGCTCCACGCTCTGCACGATATCGCCCATAGTGGAACCTGCGGTGACCACCAGCCGGGCGCCGTCACTCACCTTGTCTACGCTGGTGGAGATCAGCGCCTTGATCTCGCGCGCCGCATTGGCACTGCGCCCTGCGAGGCCCCGCACTTCGCTGGCCACCACGGCAAAGCCGCGCCCCTGTTCGCCCGCGCGGGCGGCCTCCACGGCGGCGTTCAGTGCCAGGATATTCGTCTGGAACGCAATGCCATCAATGATGCCAACGATGTCGGCGATCTTCTTGCTACTGGCGTTGATCTCTTCCATGGTCTTGACCACCTGACTGACCACTTCGCCGCCTTTGCTGGCCACTTCGGTGGCGTTCAGCGCCAGGGCATTGGCCTGGCGCGTGCTGTCGGCATTGGCGGCCACCATCTGCGCCAGCTGCGCAATGCTGGCCGCCGTCTGCTGCAGGTTGCTGGCGGCATGCTCGGTGCGCATGCTCAGGTCAGTGTTGCCCGCTGCCACCTCCGAGCTGGCCACATGGATGGATTCGCCCGAGTCACGCACCTCGGTCACCACGTAGTGCAGCGACTCGACCATCTTGTCCAGCGCCGTGAGCAGCTGGCCAATCTCGTCGGTGCGCTGGGTTTGCATGCGCACCGTCAGGTCGCCCCGCGCCACCAGGTCCGCCGCTTCGCAGGCCTGGCGCAGCGGCAGCACGATGGAGCGCCGCAGCAGCCAGCCAAACAGCGCCGACAGCGCCACCACCACCAGCACCGCCACAGCACTGACCCATTGCGCACGGGACGCGTCGGTAATCATGCTGTCACCCGCTTTCAGGGATGACTGCTCGGAGGCTGCGAGCAACTGGTCAATGGAGCGCAGGTACTGGGTCAAAGCAGCAGCGTGTTCCTGCAACTCCTTCTGGCTGATGATCTTGGCTTCGAGGGCGTTTTGCACCAGCGCATCCCGCAACACTGCATATTTCTGGCGTTGTTCCTGGGCTTCGGTCCACAGCGGCCCGGCGCTCTCGCTGGAGGACGCCTTGGCCATCGCTTCTTCAATGCGCTTGCGCATCGCGTCTTCAGCGGCGATTTGGCTGCGCATCTCAGCCACCAGCGGGAACACGTCGGACGACAACGTGGCGCGCAATGCAATCTGGCCGATATAGACAGACTGCGTTTTCCAGTCCCGCACCGTGCGCTCAATGGGCAGCTGCTCTGCAGTCAGCAGCGTAGCCTGGCGGCTGGTGTCCTGGCCCGTCAGCCAGGTGGTGGCGCCGAGCAAGGCCACCGCGAAGCCCAGAATGCCAAAGCTGGCCGCCAGCTTCTGCCCCACGCTCAGGGTGCGGCTGCGCCGCGCAGGCTCTGGGCTCTGGGCGGCAGAGTCTGTTGTGGCACGGCTGACATCCGCGTGTGCAGGTGCGGCGGAGAAGGTGGCGCCACCAGGCGCCCCGGAAGTGGCTGGCAAGTAGTTCATGAGCGTTCTCCTGGTTCATTTCCCGCACCATGCGGGGGGTGGAAACCAGTGGTGGCAAGCGCTGTGCCCAGTGTGTCCCCGCAGGTACATCGCACACAGCACATGCCCCACTGGGGTCAGCGGCCCATCACGTCACGACGTGACACATTCGCCAAAGCCGCCACCGCCGGGGGTAGCGATCTCGAACACATCGCCAGGCTCCATCAGCGCCGCGCCGATATGGCCCAGCTCTTCCACCTGGCCATTCGCACGCAGCACGCGGTTGGCACCGGGCCGGCCGGGCTGGCCGCCTGCCATGCCAAAGGCGGGGTTCAGGCGCCCGTTGGACAAAATGCTGGCCGTCATCGCCTCCAGAAAGCGCACGCGCCGCACGCCACCATCACCACCCGCCCAGCGGCCTGCCCCGCCAGACCCGCGCTGGATCTCGTAGCTGTCGAGCACCACGGGGAAGCGGAACTCCAGCACCTCGGGGTCGGTCAGGCGCGAATTGGTCATGTGCGTCTGGACCACGCTGGTGCCGTCAAACCCGCGCACCGTGCGGCCCGAAGCATCGAACACCGCACCGGCACCGCTGCCGCCGGCAATGGTTTCGTAGTACTGGTACTGCGCATTGCCAAAGGTGAAGTTGTTCATGGTGGGCTGGCTGCCCGCCATCACGCCCAAAGCGCCGAACAGCGCATTGGTGATGCAGGTGGAGGTCTCCACATTGCCCGCCACCACCGAGGCCGGCGGGTTGGGGTTGAGCATGGAGCCCTGCGGGATGATGACCTGCAGGGGTTTCAAGCACCCGGCATTGAGCGGAATGTCATCGTCGACCAGCGTGCGGAACACATACAGCACCGCCGCCATGCACACAGCACGCGGGGCGTTGAAGTTGTTGGTCTGCTGCGCACTGGTGCCTGCAAAGTCGATCACCGCGCTGCGCTCGGCCACATTGACCTTGACCGACACGCTGATCTGTGCGCCGTTGTCCAGCTTCAGGGTGAACTGCCCGTCTTTGAGCTGCGTGATCACGCGGCGCACCGACTCTTCAGCGTTGTCCTGCACATGGCGCATGTAGGCCTGCACGACATCCAGGCCAAACTGCCCCACCATCTTCGAGAGTTCCTGCACACCCTTCTCGTTGGCAGCGATTTGCGCGCGCAGATCGGCCAGGTTCTGCTGGGGATTTCGGCTGGGGTATGGCGTGGTGCCGCCACCCGTCGTCAGCAGGCTGCGCACCTCTTCTTCCAGAAAGATGCCACGGTCCACCAGCTTCACGTTGTTGATCTGCACACCCTCTTCGTCGATACGCGTGGAGAACGGTGGCATCGAGCCCGGCGTGGTGCCACCGATGTCGGCATGGTGGCCCCGGCTGCCCACATAAAAGGTGGGCTCGGCGCCTTCGGCCACGTACACCGGGGTGATCACGGTCACATCGGGCAGATGGGTGCCGCCATGGTAGGGGTCGTTGAGCATGTACACATCGCCCGGGTGCATCTTCCCCGCGTTCTCGCGGATCACGGTCTTGATACTTTCGCCCATGCTGCCCAGGTGCACGGGCATGTGCGGCGCGTTGGCGATCAGGTTGCCCGTGGCATCGAAGAGCGCACAGCTGAAGTCCAGGCGCTCCTTGATGTTGACCGAGTAGGCCGTGTTCTGCAGCTGCAACCCCATCTGCTCAGCGATGTTCATGAACAGGTTGTTGAACACCTCCAGCAGCACCGGGTCTACCGTGGTGCCTGCGGCGTACTGCACCTTGCGCGCGGTGACGCGGTCCAGCACCAGGTGGTCCAGGTCCGTGAGGCGCGCAGACCAGCCGGGCTCCACCACGGTGGTGGTGTTCTTCTCGGCAATGATGGCGGGGCCTGGTATCACGTCGCCAGGGTGCAGGTCCTCGCGCACCACCAGGGCGGCATCGTGCCATGCGCTGCCCGAGTACATCTTCACCGTCTCGCGCTGTGGGTGCTTGCGGTGCGGATGCACGGGAAGGCGCGGCTCGGCGGGGGCATCGCCCGCAATCATGGCCTCGACCGACACGGCCTCCACCACCAGACCCTTACCTACCATCAGGAAGGCAAAACGCTGGCGATAGGCAGATTCGAAAGCGGCCTGGATGCTGGCCATGTCGCCAAACGGCACCACCAGGGCCGAATCGGTGCCTTCGTAGCGCACGTGCACGTTGTGGCGCACCTGCACCGGATTGGCGCTTACCTGCTGGCGCTCCAGCTCGGCCTGGGCCGCAGAGCCCAGTGCGTCCAGGCGTTCCGCAATCAGCGGCAGCGATGCGGCGGCCAGCGGCATCTCCACCGCCTGTTCGCGGATCACCGTCTGGTCCGCCAGACCCATGCCATAAGCACTGAGCACACCGGCCAGAGGGTGCACAAACACACGCGACATGCCCAAGGCGTCGGCCACCAGGCAGGCATGCTGGCCGCCCGCGCCACCAAAACACTGCAGGGTGTAGCGCGTCACGTCGTAGCCGCGTGCCACGCTGATCTTCTTGATGGCGTTGGCCATCTGCTGCACAGCGATCTGGATGAAGCCTTCGGCCACTTCTTCGGGCTTGCGCTGGGTCTGCGCAGCAATTTCTTCAAAACGGGCACGCACCGCATCGGCGTCCAGTGTTTCGTTGGCGGCGGGGCCAAACACGCTGGGGAAGTAACGCGGCTGCACTTTGCCCACCATCACGTTGGCATCGGTCACGGCCAGCGGGCCGCCCCGGCGGTAGCTCACCGGACCTGGATTGGCGCCTGCGCTTTCGGGGCCCACTCGGAAGCGGGCACCGTCGTAGGCCAGCACCGAGCCGCCGCCAGCCGCCACCGTGTGGATGCTCATCATGGGGGCGCGCATGCGCACACCGGCGACGTGGGTTTCGAACTCGCGCTCGAACGCACCGGCGTAGTGACTTACATCCGTGGACGTTCCGCCCATGTCAAAGCCGATGACCTTTTCATGCCCGGCCAGGCCCGCCGTGCGCGCCATGCCTACGATGCCACCTGCGGGCCCCGACAGAATCGCATCTTTGCCCTGGAAGGTACCCGCATCGGTGAGGCCCCCCGAAGACTGCATGAAGAACAGCTTGACGCCCGGCATCTCGCTGGCGACCTGCTCCACATAGCGGCGCAGGATGGGTGAGAGGTAAGCATCCACCACGGTGGTGTCGCCCCGGCTCACGAACTTCATCATCGGGCTGGTTTCGTGCGAGGTGCTGATCTGCGTGAAGCCCACCTCTTTGGCGATGCGCTGAGCCGCCTGTTCATGCTGGGTGTAGCGGTAGCCGTGCATGAACACAATGGCCACGCTGCGCAGACCACGTCCGTAGGCGGCCAGCAGGTCGCCGCGCAGGCTGGGTTCGTCCAGTGCCTGCAGCACATCGCCATGGGCGCCCACCCGTTCGCACGCTTCGATCACCTCGGTGTACAAAAGCTCGGGCAACTGGATGTGGCGATCGAACAAGCGGGGGCGGTTCTGGTAGGCAATACGCAGCGCGTCGCGAAAGCCGCGCGTGGTCACCAGCAGCGTGGGCTCGCCCTTGCGCTCCAGCAATGCGTTGGTGGCCACGGTGGTGCCCATCTTCACGCACTCCACCAGCGCGGGTGTGACGGGCTCGCCAGGCTTCAAACCCAGCAGGTGGCGGATGCCCGCCACAGCGGCGTCCTTGTACTGCTCGGGGTTTTCAGACAGCAGCTTGTGGGTGGTCAGCGAGCCATCGGGCCGCTTGGCCACGATGTCGGTGAATGTACCCCCACGGTCAATCCAGAACTGCCAGCGGGGAATGTGGGTGGTGGGTGCAAGTTGTGTCATGGTGTGATGGTTTGCAAAGTGAAATGAAAGGGTTCGGTGCTCGCTCAGGCCGCCAGGGCCAGAGGGGAGCGGGCCGGGGAGCGCGGCGCGCGAGCCAGTGCCTCCAGCACCGCGCGCACAGAAGGAATGGAGGGCGCTGTGACCATGGCCTTGTCCGCTCCGCACCAGGGGCGGCTAAGTGCAGCGATCCAGGGCATCACGACATGGATGTCCGAGGGCGGCAGGGTCTGCATGCTGTCCACCACAATGCTCAGCTCCTGCGCCAGGCGCGAGCCCGGTGCAAAGCGCCAGTGGTACTGGCCGCAACCCAGGCGCACCGCGCGGCTGTCTTTTTCGGTCATGGCCACGAGCCAGGGGCAGTGAAACTCCGCACACGCAGGATCGGGAGGATCGGCCAGACAGAAGCTGTACACGTTTTCATAAGTGCGGCCAAAGCGGCGTACCAGGGTTTCGGCAATGGCGTCGCGGCCGTGGGCCACCGGCGGAAAGTCCATGTCGCCCTGCCGCACGTCCATGCGCAGCAGCGCGCCGCCGGCAAAGGCCCGCTCGATCAGGTGAGGCCGGTTGCCATCCTTGGCCAGCAGATACATCTCGATGGTGTCGGAAGGGGTTTGCATGGTGATTCCTTGGTGATGCCAACAATGCAATGGCCTAGCGCTGCGTGTAATACGGGATGAAGAGCTGGTTGGCCTCGCTCCCCACGGACCGCACCCATTCGCGGGAAAACCGTTCGCCCAGGCGTTTGAGTTCGGAGTCCAGCACCGCGGTGGGTGGCTCGACCTTGATACCTTTGCGCTGCAGTTCGATCACCGACTCCTCGGCCACGGCGGCGCTCATCGCCCAGCCCCGTTTCTCGGCGTCTGCTGCAGCCTGGCTCACGGCCTGGCGCACCGGGGCGGGCAGTGCGTCAAACGCCTGCTGGTTCACAAAGACGATGTTCTTGGGGAACCAGGCGTTGATACCGTAGTACTGCTTGATCTGACCCCAGACCTGGTTTTCCACCCCGGTCAGGGCCGATGTGATCATCGAATCCAGCTTTCCAGCCGCCAGGGCCTGGTTGACCTCGACCATGGGCACATCCACGGGCGTGGCGCCCAGCAGCTCGGCAATACGCACCGTGCCCGGGTTGTAGGTGCGCATGCGGGTGCCCTTGAAATCCACCGACGAACGCACCGGGACCGTGGTGAACAGCCCCTGCGGAGGCCACGGCACGGCGTACAAGGCTTTGAGCCCCTTGCGCGCCATGTGCACTTCGATCAACGGTCGCTGCACATCCCACATGCGCCGTGCGTCGGCATAACTACGGACCACAAAAGGCACGGAATCGCCACCTGCCATGGGGATCTCGCGCACCAGGCTCGTCATGATGGTTTCGCCCGCCTGGGCCTTGCCGTCCTGCACCGCCTGAGGAATCTCCGCCAGTTTGAACAAGGCGTTGTTGGCATGCACTTCAATGCGCAATGCACCGGCTGAAGCACGCTCCACGTCCTGCGCAAACTGGACGATATTGCGCGTGTGGAACGACTCCGCCCGGTAGCCCGTGGCCAGCTTCCACTGGGTCTGGGCGTGCAGCACCGGTGCCACGGCAAGCGCGGCCAACAACACGATGGTCTTCATGGTGAGCTCCTGTACGGACTTTTCGGCGAGGGGTGCTGCGGGGTCAGCCCTGCATCTGGCGTGGCAGCCAGAGCACGACGTCGGGCACGAAATACGTCAGGATGACCGCAACGATCATCAATGCGAACAAAGGCAGCGCAGTGCGGGCGATCCAGGTAACTTCGCGGCGCGTCATGCCCTGCAGCACAAAGAGGTTGAAGCCCACCGGCGGCGTGATCTGCGCCATCTCCACCACCAACACGATGAAGATGCCGAACCACACCAGGTCAAAGCCTGCAGCCTCCACCGTGGGCAGCAGCACCGCGATGGTCAGCACCACCATGGAGATGCCATCCAGGAAGCAGCCCAGCAGGATGAAAAACACGATGAGCAGCAGCATCAGCGCAAAGGGCGACAGGTGCAGGGCGCCGATGAACTCGGCCAGGTGGCGTGGCAGGCCGATGAAGCCCATGGCCAGTGTGAGGAACGCGGCGCCCGCCAGAATGAGGCCAATCATGCAGTACACGCGGCAGGCAGCGACCAGCCCGTCCTTGAAGCGCGCCCAATCGAGTGATCCCTCGATCTTCGCCAGGATCAGCGACCCGCCCACACCCAGCGCCGCGGCCTCGGTGGCGGTGGCAATACCGCTGTAGATGGCGCCCAGCACCACCACGATGAGCGACACCACAGGAATCAGGTGGCGCGACGCATAGAGCTTCTGCACAAAGCTCAGGCGGGCATCGGGCGCTGGCACCTTGTCCTTGTTGAACAAGGCCCACACGACGATGTAGCCCATGAACAGGGCTGCCAGCATCAGGCCTGGAATCACGCCGGCCAGGAACAGCTTGGAGATCGACACATTGGCCGCCACGCCATAGACGATCATGATGATCGACGGCGGGATCAGCAGGCCCAGCGTGCCTGCGCCAGCCAGTGTGCCCACCGAGATGTCTTCGGGATAGCCACGCTGCTTGAGTTCGGGCAGCGTGATCTTGCCGATGGTCGCGCAAGTGGCCGCCGATGAGCCCGAGATGGCAGCGAAGATGGTGCAGCCCACCACGTTCACATGCAACAGGCGGCCGGGCAGACGGTCCAGCCAGGGCGCCAGGCCTTTGAACATGCTGCTCGACAGCTTGCTGCGAAACAGTATCTCGCCCATCCAGAGGAATAGCGGCAAAGCCGTGAGCGTCCAGCTGGAGGTAGACCCCCAGATGGTCAGCATCATGCTGTCACCCACGGGGCGGCTGGTAAAAAGCTCCATACCGACCAGCGCCACCGCAAGCAGTGACAGGCCGATCCACAAACCCGAACCGAGCACTGCAAAGAGCACCACGATCAGGCCAAAGGCAATGATGACGTCCATGTTGATTTCTCCTGCGGGGGTTACTCGGAACGGGCCGATTCAGACACGGCCATGAAGGCCACGCCCTGAAAGCGCAGGATGAGCGCATGGGCAAACGACAGCGCAAAGCCGATGCAGCCCATGGCCATGCTGATCTGGGGAATCCACAGCGGCGAAGCATCGGCCGCAGGCGAAATGTCGTGCGTGACGTATGAAATCCACACCGAGCGCACTGCGTAGCAGGCGATATAGGCCGTGAGCACCAGTGCACTGGACAGGCAGAACCATTCAAAGGCGCCGCGCCAGCGTGACGGCAGCCGGTCGAGCAACAGGGTCACCCGGATGTGGTCTCCGTTTTGCAATGTGCCGGGCAAGGCAAAGAACAGCGCTGCGGCGATGGCGTAGCCTGCATACGCGTCGAGACCGTCGATGTTGACGTGAATGACCTCGCGGGCAAACACGCCCAGCGTGACTGCAGCGAACGCAGCCAGCATGGACAGGCCGGACAGCAACATCAGCAGCCTGTAGAAATTTCGGACGAGTTTGTCCATGGCGTACTCCAGTAACGCTTAAAAAAATGTGGGGGAGTGGCGACGAAAGAACTGGGTAGCGAGCGCCTGTGCTACCCCGGCCCCACTGCGGGGGCCTGGAAAACGCCGGTTACTTCTTGCGGTAGGCGTCGATGATGGCTTGGCCCTCGGCCCCGGCTGACTTCACCCAGTCGGCCGTCATGGACTCGCCAATGCTTGCCAGTTCCTTCTTGATGCTGTCGCTGGGCTCGGCCACGGTCATGCCTTTGGCGCCCAGCTCTTTGATGAACTCCTTGTCCACGCGCTCGCTCGTGGCCCAGCCGCGCTCTTCGGCGGCTGCCGCTGCCTTCAGCACGGCGTCCTGCAAAGGCTTGTCGAGGGCATCGAACGCCTTCTGGTTCACCACGGTGGCATTGCGCGGAAGCCATGCGCTGACGGGATAGAAGTGCTTCACCTGCTCATACAGCTTGGATTCCACACCGCTGGCGCTGGACGTCAGGAAGTTCTGCACGGTGTTGGTAGCCAGGGCCTGGCCCAGCTCCGACAGCTGGATCGTCACCGGTTGCGCCTTGAGCAGTTGCGCAATGCGCGTGGTGGCGGGGTTGTAGGCCCGCATCTTGGTGCCTGCAAAGTCCGCGGGCGTACTCACGGGCTTGAGCGAGTAGAGCGACTGGCCGGGCCATGGCACGCTGAACAGCACTTTCACGCCTTGGGACGCGAGCAGCTTCTCCTGGGCAGGCTTGGCGGCCAGATACAGGCGCTTGGAATCGGCATAGCTCGTGGCCAGGAACGGAATCGAGTCCACACCAAACAGCGGGTTCTCGTTGGATGCGCCCGAGAGAATGAACTCGGCCGAAGGCACCTGGCCGGTTTGCACCGCACGCTTGATTTCGTTGGCCTTGTACAGCGAGCCACCGGGGTGCAACACGATCTTGAGCTTGCCGCCCGTGAGCTGATCCACCTCGTTGGCGAACTGCTGCACGTTCTGCGTCTGGAAGCTGTTGGCGCCATAGCCCGTGGGCAGGTCCCACTTGATCTGGGCCTGGGCGGCGCAGACGCTGAGGACTGCGGACAAACAAATTGTGATTTTCTTCATGGTGGAACTCCTTGTTGAAAGCGGATCAGAAACTGGCGAGCTGGTGGTTAAGAAGGTCGGTGACCAGCATGCAGCCCGGTGCATGCGTGATGCAGAACGCGGGCTGGGCATTCAAGATGGCCGATTGCGGGGTGACGCCGCAGGCCCAGAAAACAGGGATTTCGCCCGGCATCAGCGCTACGGCGTCGCCGTAGTCGGGATGGGCCAGATCGGCGATGCCGATCAGCGCAGGGTCACCGATGTGCACAGGCGCTCCATGCACGTTGGGAAAACGAGAAGTGACTTGCACGGCGCGGATCACATCCGCTGCGGGCATGGGACGCATGGTCACCACCATGGCGCCGCCAAAAGGGCCGGCCGGCTCGGTTTGCACGTTGGTGCGGAACATGGCCACGTTCTTGCCTTCGTCGATGTGGCGCAGGCGGATGCCTGCCTCGATCAATGCGGACTCGAACGAAAACGAACAGCCCAGGATGAAGGTGACCAGGTCCGGCCGCCAGAGGCTGGCAATGTCCGCCACCTCCTCCGACATTTCACCGTGGCGCCAGATGCGGTACAGCGGCACATCACTGCGGATGTCGATGTCCTTGCCCAGCGAAGGCAGGGTGAACTGGCCGGGCTCGCTGACCGCCAGCACGGGGCAAGGCTTGGGATTGCGCTGGCAGAACCGAAGAAAGTCACTGGCAAGCACCTCGGGCAGGATGACCACGTTGCCTTGCACATGGCCGTCTGCGAGACCGCTGGTGTGCGATGTCCACAGGCCCTTGCGGATGGTGTCGCGGACGTGGTTCGGATTGCTGGTGCCCTCAGGGCCAAACACCGCGAGCGAATTTTCTTGAGCTAAGTCCACCGTATTTCCTTGCATTGAGAAAAGTCAATTGCATGACGTTGGACGGATTGTGTTGGGGTGTAACTGCGCTGGCAAATTCAAAAAATTTCTCTTAGCTCATCGATTTTTTCGATGCACTTCATTGGGGCGAAGCAAACCAATTTGGTGCTCAGGGTTAACCCTTGAATTTCTATTTAGGGTTAACCCGAGTCCTCGAAAGGAGAATTTGCACAAGCGCAGCCGCACCGAACTGCGCATGTCGATTCAATGCGAAGTCCTCGGGGCTGCGCCGTGAAGGCAGACAGCGCAACCGCAGTGCGCGCAGCGGAAAAAGGAGCGTGCGTGGTCCCCGCACTCAGGCGCGGGCCTTGCGGGGCTTGGGCGCTGGGGGTTGCTGCGCTTCGATGAAGCTGAGCGCCGAACGCACGATCGCCTCCATTGCGGGCGAAGACGGGTCTTCGCGGTAGCTCACGTGAATGGGCAGCGGACGCAGCGCAATGTCGCAGGCCAGCGCACGAAGATCCGGGAATGCCAGCATCCTCTGCACCGCCAGGCGCGGCAGCGTGGCAACGCCAAAACCGCCCTGCACCAGCTGCACCATGGCAGAGATTGAGGAAATGGTGTGCACGCAGCGCGGCTCCACCTGCGCCTGGCGCAGCGTGTCCAACAAGTACACATGGGGCTGAGAACCGCGCTGAAAGGTCAGGATGTCGGTGCCGGCAAAGTCTTCTGATGCATAGCGCCGCTTGCGGTGGATCTTGCTGTTGCCGACGAACACCATCTCCATCGGCGTCAGCGCCTGGCTGCGAATGCCTTCGGCCGATGCGGGCAAGGCCGCAAACACGGCATCCAGCGTGCCCCGGCGGATCTGATCCAGCAGCACCGGCGTGGATTCGACCGTGAGTTCCAGCTCCAGCAGCGGGTTGTCCTTGCGCAGTTGTTCCACCCAGGGGATGAGCCACGAGTGGAGCACCGACTCAATGGCGCCCAGTCGAATCGACACTTCCAGCGGGCCGCCCGAGCCCATCTCGGCCTTGAGCTGGCGCTGCAGCTCCAGCATCCGCTTGGCGTACGTCAGAAAGCGCGTGCCCGCCACTGTGAGCTTGAAATGTTTGTCGCGCCGGTCCAGCAGCAGCACGCCCAGTTCTTCCTCCAGCGCCGCCACGCGACTTGACATGGCCGACTGCGTCAGAAAGAGCTTTTCCGCTGCGCGCGTCACGCTCTTGAGGGAGGCCACCCAGTAAAAGGCTTCGACAAAACGCAGGTTCATGGTGGTGGTTCTCCGGCCTCGCTGGCACGTTGCAAGCTCCTTGGCGGTGCACCGTGGTGGTGCAACATCCCCCAAGCCAGCGCCGAAAGGCGTGGCCATTCTGCCGTTGATCCACGTGCTCCACAGCCTTTGAGCCGCAAAAACAGAGCATCGCCGGGTTTCCTCGATGCCTGCGCAATGGAATTGCGACCGGATGCAAATACTATAAAAACAATAGCTATTGGCGCTTTACAGATAAGCGCTAGAGTCCAATTTCATTCAAACTCACCCCACAAACAGGGGCAGATCGGCCTTCTTGAGCGTGCGCAGCACGAAGCTGGAGCGGCTGTGCCGGATGCCTTTGATCTTGTAGAGCTTCTCGCGTAGCAAGCGCTCGTAATCGCGCGTGTCCTTCACGACGATGCGCAGCAGGTAGTCGTAGTCGCCCGACACCAGGTGCGCCTCGATCACCTCAGGAATGCTGGCGAGTGTTTCGCCAAATTTTTCGAGCGTGTTGTCGGAATGGCTGTCGAGCGTGACCTGCACCAGCACCGTGTCGGCCAGGTCCAGCGACTGCGGGTTGATGCGCACGGTATAGCCCTGGATCACACCCGCCTCTTCCATCTTCTTGATGCGGCCCCAGCAGGGCGATGCGCTCAGGCCCACGGCCTGCCCGATCTCTTGCAGGCTGGCGCGGGCGTTGCCCTGCAGCACAGCGAGAATTTTTCTATCCAGTCGATCCATCGGCTGGATTATTCACCAATCTTCGCCAACACAGAAAATTATTCTTCGATTCACTCCATTTGAAGCGAATTCAGCAAATTCATCTCATCCGCCCCGCGCATACTTCTTCCATCAAGGCGCTCTTACCGGAGCGCACAAACTGACAAGGCCCCGGCTGGTTACCGCCAGCACGGGGCCCTTGGCATTTTTTGGCGTCGCCCATGGCCAACAGAAGCGCCTTGGCTAGCGCCCTGGTGGGTAGTTAATAAGCACGCTTACCAGCACAAACCCCGATGCCTGCGCCGATGCTGCACCGCCATAATTTGGCAGAGGCTGGGGTCCGCTCTGCAAGGAGCAACCGTGCATCCCCACCAACCCAGCCCACCATTAACAGGAGACAGCATGCAACTGACCAAACTCGTCGTCGGCCTGAGCCTTGCGCTCGGCTTTGTGGCCACCGCTGCCGCGCAGACCACCATGCGCATCAGCATCTCGACAGCCCAGAATTCCCACCAGGGGATTGCCATCGACACGTTTGCCAAGGAAGTCGAAAAGCGCACGGCCGGCCGCTACAAGGTACAGACGTTCTACAACGGCGCCCTGGGTGGCGAGCGCGAATCGATTGAAGCCGTGCAGCTGGGCACGCAAGAGCTGGCCTTCAGCTCCACCGGCCCCGTGCCCAACTTTGTGCCCGAAGCGCGCATCTTTGACGTGCCCTTCCTGTTCCGCGACAAGGCCCATGCGCGTGCGGTGCTGGATGGCCCCATCGGCCAGGAGATGCTGACCAAGTTCGATAGCAAGGGCTTCAAGGCCCTGGCCTGGGCCGAGAACGGCTTTCGCCACATGACGAACAGCAAGCGCTCGGTGAATACGCCTGAAGACCTCAAAGGCCTGAAGATGCGCACCATGGAAAACCCCGTGCACATCGCCGCGTACAAGGGCTTCGGCATCATCACCACGCCCATGGCCTTCCCCGAAGTGTTCACCGCCCTGCAGCAAGGCACCGTGGACGGCCAGGAGAACCCGCTGCCCGTGATCATCTCGGCCAAGTTCGACCAAGTTCAAAAGCACCTGACGCTGACCGGCCACGTGTATTCGCCTGCCATCTTCGTGATGAACAAGGCCTCGTTCGACAAGCTCTCGGCCGCCGACAAGCAGGCCTTCATCGACGCCGCCAAGGAAGGCACCAAGGCCAACCGTGCACGCGTGGATGAAGACGACGCCAAGGGCGTGGCCGACCTGCGCGCCAAAGGCATGACGGTGGTGGACAATCCGGACAAGTCCAAGTTTGTGGCGGCGCTGGCGCCTGTGAACGCCGAGTTTGAAAAACAGTTTGGCAAGGCCACCCTGGACAAGATCCGCGACGTCAAGTAGTTGCATGCGCATCAGCTACTATATTTTTAGTAGCACACAACGCCCGTAGAATAATCGCTACGGGCGTTTTTTATCTTCAATCTGATTCTCTCCACCGAATCATCTGAACCCATGGCGTTGTCCGCCCCATGAAAAAAGCTTTTCTGATGTTTGAACGCGGGGCCACGTTTGCAGCGTTGCTCGGCGCGTGCGCCATGCTGGTCATTGCCGCATCGCTGGGCATGTTCCAGATCGTGACCCGCTTTGTGCTGGAGCAGCCCGCCGAGTGGACTGAAGTGCTGATCCGTTTCAGCCTGATCTGGATGGTGTTCCTGGCCATCCCCAGCGCGTTCCGCCAGGGCGCGATGGTCAGCGTGGATGTGCTGTACCGCTGGAGCCCCCCGCGCGTGCGCCGGGTGCTGGACTATGTCGTGGCAGTGGCGGCGCTGGCACTGATTGGCGTGATCGTGTGGTGGGGCTGGGACTATGCCCAACGCGGCGGCGTGCAGTCGATGGCGGGGCTCGAATCCGTCTCCATGTTCTGGGCCTACGTGGCCATGCCGGTGGGTGGCGTGTTCAGCGCCATTGGCATCGTCGGCAACCTGCTAGACCCTCAACGCCTTGAGCTGGAGACCGCGCAATGACGCCCGTCATGATCACCACCATGGTGCTGTGTTTTGCACTCACTGTGTCCGTGGCCGTTTCCATCGGCCTGGCCTCCATCCTGGGCATCCAGGTAGCCAATGCCAACATGCTGATCTCTGTGAAGGAGATGTTTGGCTCCATCAACAAATTTCCGCTGGCCGCCATTCCGTTCTTCATCCTCGCGGGCAACCTGATGGAAACGGGCGGCATATCCCGCCGGCTAGTGGAGTTTGCCAAGAGCATCGTGGGCGGCGTGCAGGGTGGCCTGCCCATGACCTGCGTGCTGACCTGCATGATCTTTGCGGCCGTGTCGGGCTCGTCGGTGGCCACCACATTTGCCATTGGCGCCATCCTGATCCCCGCGCTCATCAAGCATGGCTACCCCACGAGCTACGCCGCATCCCTGCAGGCCACCAGCGCCGAGCTGGGCGTGATCATCCCGCCCTCCATCCCCATGATCCTGTATGGCGTGAGCGCCGAAGTGTCGATTGGCGAGCTGTTCATCGCCGGCTTTGGCCCGGGGCTGCTGATCAGTGGCGCGCTGATGCTTTTTGTCTGGGCGTACTGCAAGTACAAGGGCTGGGGCAAAAACGACGGCGACGGCCGCATGCCTCTTGGCAAGGCCACGCTGCAGGCGGGCTGGGCGCTGCTGATGCCGGTGATCATCCTTGGCGGCATCTACGGTGGCGTATTCACCCCCACTGAAGCATCGGCCGTGGCGGTGTTCTACGCATTGATTGTGGGGGTGGTGATATACCGCGAGATCCGGCTCAAGGACCTGTTTGCCATCCTGCGCAAATCGGCCATCTCGTCTGCAGTGATCATGTTCATCATTGCCAATGCGGGCCTGTTCGCCTTCCTCATCACCCGCGCTGGCGTGCCGGATGCCATCGGCCGCTGGCTGGAGGCGGTGCTGCAATCCCCTGCCCTGTTCCTGCTGGGCGTGAATGCGGCGCTTTTCGTGATCGGCATGTTCATCGAGACCAGCGCCGCCATCATTGTTCTGGCACCCATCCTGGCTCCCGTGGCCATCCACTTTGGCATCGACCCGGTGCACTTTGGCCTGATCATGGTAGTGAACCTGGCCATGGGCATGATCACGCCGCCGTTTGGCGTGAACCTGTTTGCAGCCTGCACCGTGGCGCGAATATCGCTGGACCGCATCGTCGGGCACCTGATTCCGTTTGTGCTTGTCATCATGGCCTGCCTGATGGTGGTGACCTATGTGCCGCAGTTGTCGCTGGGTTTGCGCGATCTGGTCTACGCAAAGTAGTTAGAATCGCCCGGTCAGGAGAGAGTGCCAAGCCCCACAGGCCACCGCACCGCCGAAGGCGCAGGCAGCAGCCGAACGCTCAGGCAAAAGGACTGACAACCGCCCGCAGTGATGTGGGCGTTCCCTTGCTGGAGAGAGATGGCCCACCGCACCGCGTGTTGAGGCCATCCACCGAAGGAGCAAACCGCACGGCCAGCCAGGGCGCTGCGGTGAATCTCTCAGGTAAAGCGGACAGCAGGGCAAATCCCGTAGCCACCTTGTGGCTGCGGCCCTCATTTGCCCCGGAGTTCCGCCATGTCAGCCACCGCCCCCCTGCTCACCACGCCCCTGAACGCCCTGCACATCGAGCTGGGCGCCCGCATGGTGCCGTTCGCCGGCTACTCCATGCCCGTGCAATACCCCGCTGGCCTGATGGCCGAACACCAGCACACGCGCAGCGCGGCGGGCTTGTTTGACGTCTCGCACATGGGCCAGCTCAAGCTGGTCGGCCCTGACGCCGCAGCGGCGTTTGAAACCCTGATGCCGGTGGACGTGATCGACCTGCCCGTGGGCAAACAGCGCTACGGGCTGCTGCTCACTGACGAAGGCACGGTCATCGATGACCTGATGTTCTTCAACCAAGGCGTGGTGGATGGCGAGCCCACGCTGTTCGTGATCGTGAACGGTGCTTGCAAGGTGGGCGACATTGCGCACATTACGGCCCGCATCGGCCAGCGCTGCAAGGTGGCGCCCATGCCCGACCACGCGCTGCTCGCTCTGCAAGGCCCGCGGGCCGTCACCGCCCTCGCCCGCCTCGCGCCCGGCGTGGAAAAGCTGGTTTTCATGACGGGCGGCGATTTTTCCATTGCGGGCTGCGACTGTTTTGTGACCCGCAGCGGCTACACGGGCGAAGACGGTTTTGAAATCTCGGTGCCCGCCGCGCAGGCCGACACCCTGGCCCGCGCACTGCTCGCGCAGCCTGAAGTCAAGCCCATCGGCCTGGGCGCCCGCAACTCGCTGCGGCTCGAAGCGGGCCTGTGCCTGTATGGCAACGACATCGACACCACCACCACGCCGCCTGAAGCCGCGCTGAACTGGGCCATCCAGAAGGTGCGTCGCACGGGAGGCGCCCGCGCAGGGGGTTTCCCCGGAGCAGACAAGGTGCTCGCGCAGATCGACAACCCCGCCAGCCTGCAGCGCAAGCGCGTCGGCCTCGTCGCACTGGAGCGTGTGCCCGTGCGCGAACACACCGAATTGCAGAGCGAAGACGGCCAGAAGATTGGCGAAGTGACCAGCGGCCTGCTGGGCCCCACGGTGAACGAACCCGTGGCTATGGGCTATGTCACACCCGCCTTCGCCGCCATCGGCACGCGGGTGAACGCCATCGTGCGCGGCAAGGCCGTGCCCATGGAAGTGCGTGCCATGCCCTTTACCCCCGCGCGCTACTACCGCGGCTGACCGTCTGAAACTGCGCCAGCCCGGCTACAGTCTTGGCTGGCATCGGCACTTTTGTTTGTTTTTCCCCTTTTTTCTGGAGCCCCCATGACCGTCAAGTTTTCCAAGGATCACGAGTGGATCGACATCTCCGACCACGAAGCCGCCACCGTGGGCATCACAGTACACGCCCAGGACGCGCTGGGCGATGTGGTGTTTGTGGACCTGCCCGAAGTCGGCAAGACCTTCACCCAGGGTGAAGTCGCCGGCGTGGTGGAGTCCGTCAAAGCCGCCGCCGACGTGTACATGCCCGTCACCGGCGAAATCGTCGAGGTGAACGAAGCCCTGCGCGCCGACCCCTCGCTGGCCAACACCGACCCGCTGGGCGCTGGCTGGTTCTTCAAGGTCCACGTGACCGACATGATGCAATTCGACGCGCTCATGGACGAACCTGCGTACGCAGAGTTCGCCAAGAACGCCTGATCTCCGGATCTTTTGTTCCCCGAGGCCCGGCGCCCTGCCGGGCCAATGTGCCTCCTTGTTGTCCCACGCCGCCGCCGATGACCACCCTCGCCCCCTTGCCCACGCTCGCAGCGCTTGAAAACGCCACCGAATTCCTGCCACGCCACATCGGCATCGATGCGGCCGATGAAGCGCACATGCTGTCGGTGATTGGCGAGGCCTCGCGCCGCGCCCTCATCGACTCCATCGTCCCGCGCTCCATCGCACGCAGCAGCGCGATGGACCTGCCCCTGCCGATCACGGAAGCGGCGGCGCTGGCCGAACTCAAGGCGATGGCATCGAAGAACCAGGTCCTGAAGAGCTTCATCGGCCAGGGCTACTACGGCACCCACACACCGGGCGTCATCCTGCGCAACATCCTGGAGAACCCCGCCTGGTACACGGCCTACACGCCATACCAGGCCGAAATCTCGCAAGGCCGCATGGAGGCGCTGGTCAACTTCCAGACCATGGTCTGCGACCTGACCGGCATGCCGATTGCCAACGCATCGATGCTGGACGAAGCCACCGCCGCCGCCGAGGCCATGACGCTGGCCAAGCGCTCGGTCAAGAGCAAAAGCAATGTGTTTGTGGTGGCCGGTGATGCCCACCCGCAAACCATCGAAGTGATCCAGACCCGTGCCAAGCCCCTCAATATCGAAGTGGTGCTGGCCAACTCCGCCGCCGAATGGGATGCAGCGCTGAATGGCGAGTATTTCGCCGTGCTGGCCCAGTACCCTGCCACCAGCGGCCGCATTGACGACCTGCGCGCTGATGTGGAGAAGGCGCATGCCAAACAGGCGGCCTTCATCGCAGCGGCCGACCTGCTGGCCCTCACGCTGATCACCCCGCCCGGTGAATGGGGTGCCGACATCGTCGTGGGCACCACGCAGCGCTTCGGCATGCCCATGGGCGCGGGTGGCCCGCACGCTGCCTACATGGCCTGCCGCGACGAGTTCAAGCGCAGTCTGCCCGGCCGCCTGGTGGGCGTGAGCGTGGATACACATGGCAAGCCCGCCTACCGCCTGGCCCTGCAAACGCGCGAGCAGCACATCCGCCGCGAAAAGGCCACGTCCAACATCTGCACCGCGCAGGTGTTGCCCGCCGTGATCGCCAGCATGTACGCCGTGTACCACGGCCCCGATGGGCTCAAGCGCATTGCACAGCGGGTGGCCAGCTACACCGCCATTCTGGCCAAGGGGCTCGCCCAACTGGGCGCACCGGTGCGCCCGCAGGCGTGTTTTGACACGCTGACGCTCAAAACCGATGGCGCTACTAAATCCATAGCTGCTCGCGCAGTACAGCTGGGCGCCAACCTGCGAATTTATTTCGGAAACTACCTGTGCATCTCGTTGGACGAGACCACCACGCGCGCCGACATCGAGCTGCTGTGGAAAGTCTTTGCCCAGGACGGCCAGGCGTTGCCCACGTTCGATGCTTTTGAGAAAGGCGTGGAGTTGCTGATTCCGGCCGAGCTGCGCCGCACCAGCAGCTACCTCACGCACCCGGTGTTCAACACCCACCACTCCGAAACCGGCATGCTGCGCTACATCCGCCAGCTGTCTGACAAGGACCTGGCGCTGGACCGCAGCATGATCCCGCTGGGCAGCTGCACCATGAAGCTCAATGCCACGAGCGAGATGATCCCCATCACCTGGCCCGAATTCGCCAACGTGCACCCCTTCGCACCCGCTGACCAGTTGCAAGGCTACAAGGAGCTGGACGAACAACTGCGCGCCTGGCTGTGCCAGGCCACGGGCTACGCAGGCATCAGCCTGCAGCCCAACGCCGGATCGCAAGGCGAATACGCGGGCCTGCTGGCCATCAAGGCATACCACGAGGCCCAGGGCGATAGCCACCGCAACATCTGCCTGATCCCCAGCAGCGCACACGGCACCAACCCCGCCAGCGCCCAGATGGTGGGCATGCAGGTGGTAGTGACCGCCTGCGATGCCAACGGCAACGTGGACATGGCCGACCTGCAGGCCAAGTGCGAACAGCACAGTGCCAACCTGGCCTGCATCATGATCACCTACCCCAGCACGCACGGCGTGTTCGAAACGCAGGTGAAGGAGCTGTGCGCCCTGGTGCACAGCCACGGCGGCCGGGTGTATGTGGACGGCGCCAACATGAACGCCCTGGTCGGCGTGGCCGCCCCTGGCGAGTTCGGCGGCGACGTGAGCCACCTGAATCTGCACAAGACCTTCTGCATCCCCCACGGCGGTGGCGGCCCCGGCGTGGGCCCCGTGTGTGTGGTGGCCGATCTGGTGCCCTACCTGCCTGGTCATGCCACGGCCGGTGTGGCCGGCGGCGTGGGTGCCGTGTCGGCAGCACCTCTGGGCAATGCCGCCGTGCTGCCCATCAGCTGGATGTACTGCCGCATGATGGGCGCCGAAGGCCTGCAGGCCGCGACCGAAACCGCCATTCTCTCGGCCAACTACATCAGTGCACGCCTCAAGGATCACTACCCCACGCTGTACGCGAGTGCCAATGGCCACGTGGCGCACGAGTGCATCCTGGACCTGCGCGGCCTCAAGGACACCAGCGGCGTGATGGCTGAGGATGTCGCCAAGCGCCTGATCGACTACGGCTTCCACGCGCCCACGCTGAGCTTCCCCGTGCCCAACACGCTGATGGTGGAGCCCACCGAGAGCGAAACGCTGTTCGAGATCGACCGCTTCATCGACGCGATGATCGCCATCCGCGAAGAGATCCGCCAGATCGAATCCGGCGCCTGGCCGCAGGACAACAACCCGCTGAAGAACGCACCCCACACGGCCGAGAGTCTGCTGGGCAGCGAATGGGCTCGCCCTTACGCCCGCGAAGCCGCCGCTTACCCGGTGGCCGCCCTGCGCCAGGCCAAGTACTGGTCTCCTGTTGGCCGCGTGGACAACGTATGGGGTGACCGCAATCTGAGCTGCAGCTGCATCCCGGTGTCTGACTACGCCTGAGACACCTGAATTGCCTGAACGCAGTGACCTCGACCACCAGCGCCTGCACTGTCTGCCAGCCGCCTGCGCTGGACGCGCTGGTCCGGTCTGAACCTGCCCTGGCCGCTCTGTGGCAGGCCCTGCCTCGCCGTCAGTTCGGCGCAGGCACGCTGCTGCAGCCCGCGGGCGAGACCAGCACGCGCTGCTGGCAGGTGCGCAGCGGTGTGGTTCGGCTGTTCTACCTGAACGAACAAGGAACCGAACGCAACCGGTCGTTTCACGGCACCGGCAGCTGGGTGGCTGGCAACCTGCCGCCTCTGGCGCTGCCCAGTCCTTATGCCATCGAGGCCCTGGCACCCGTAGAGGCTGTGGAGCTGACCTATGCCACCTTGCAGCAGTGGCAACGCAGCTTTGCCCACATCGGCCCCTTGCTGGAAGAGGCCCTGGGCTATGTGTTTCAGCAGCACGCACAGCGCGAAGCCGAGTTGTTGAGCCACCCGCCCGAGGTGCGCTACCAATCTTTTCTCGCTACACACGGTGATTTGACGCCCCACCTGCCGCAGCACCATGTGGCCAGCTACCTGGGCATCTCGCCGGTATCGCTATCACGCATCCGGGCACGGCTGGGCTTGGTGGAAGCGTCACGCGGCGTTTGAGAATTTTCAGCGTTCCTGTGGCCACGCACTGACCGTGCGATCCCGCCCTGGCATCACCACCTGGGGCAATTTTTCCTTGTCCATGAGGGCGTCACCTGCCACCAGCCCGTTCAGATGCAGCAGGTGCGCGGTGATGCCGTACACCTCGTCATCGGTCAGGCTCTTGGGCGCGTGCATCGGCATGCCCCGACGCACATAGTCGAACACCGTCGTGGCATAAGGCCACATCGCGCCCACCGACAACACCTGCAGCGGGTACTTGCGCACGCGCAGGGGGCGCAGCGGGTCGCTCCAGCCGATAAAACCATCGGTGCCCACCAGCCGGGCGGCGGGCCCTTCGATGCCCTGTGCGCCGTGGCAGGCGGCGCAGTGCATGGCATACAGCCGCGCGCCCTGCTCCACGCTGCCCCGGCCGGGTGGCAGATTGCGGCCGTTGGGGAAGACGGTGATCGCATAGCGATCGATGTCGGCAGGCGGCAGCGGCTGGCCTAAGCCGATGACAAGTGGCGGCGCAGCTGGTGCAGGAGCCGCAGCGGACGGCGCCTGGACCTCGCTGGCTCTGCCTGCACTCAGCAGTCCCACCACCATCGCCACGGCCACGCCCCGCCGCAGGGTGGCGCGTCCTGCGGGCAGCAACTGGCTGCACAGGTCTTCACACATAGACGTTCTCCACGCGGCCATCGGCCTGCACGCGCCAGGCCTGCACCGCGTTGTAGTGGTTGAACGAGTGCATGGCATAGCGCCGCTTCCATTCACTGCGCAGTGGCTGTGTACGACCATGCTCGTCGGTGGCGCGGCTCATCAGGTCGGCCTTGCGGCCGTTCCACTGCCAGGGCAGCGTGAAGCGCGTAAAGGCCCGGTCCAGTACCGGGCCGTGCAGCTGCGCCGCAGCCCAGGTGCGACCTCCGTCCAAGGACACATCCACACGCGCTATGCGCCCCCGGCCCGACCAGGCCAGACCAGCGATTTCGCAAAACCCATGGGGCTCAGGCAAACGCTGCTGGCCGGAGGGGTGCGTGATCACCGACTTCACTTCCATGTGGAACGCGAAGCGCTCGATCCGTCCATCGGCCAACACTTGCGTGTACAGACCCGACTCGTCCTTGGTGTAGGCGGGCGCGTCGGTCACTTCGAGCCGGTGCAGCCATTTCACGTTGACGTTGCCCTCCCAGCCCGGCATGAACAGGCGCATGGGGTAGCCCTGCGAAGGCCGCAGCCGCTCTCCGTTCTGGTACAGCGCCACCATGCCGTGCTCCAGCAAGGCCTTCAGCGGCAGGCTGCGGCTGTGCGATCCACCGTCGGCGCCTTCGGCCACCACCCATTGGGCACTGTCCTTCACCCCCGCTTCGTTCAGTAGATAGGCCAGCGGCACGCCCGTCCACTCCGAACACGACACCTCGCCCGCAATCTCGCCCAGCGTCTGGTCCAGAGCCGTGGGCGATAGCGCGTTGGCGGCTGAGTTGCCCGCGCATTCCAGAAAATGCACGCGGCTGACCATGGGGTAGCGCAGCAGGCGTTCCAAGTCAAAGCGCAGCGGTTTGTGCACCAGCCCATGCACCTTCAGTGTGTGGCGCTCCGGCGCAATGTCGGGCACGCCGTTGTGGTGCACGGCAAAGTGCAGGCCGCTGGGGGTGATGATGCTGCGCTGGTGCTGCAACGGCGTGCGCCACACCGGAAAGCCTGCCGCAGTGGACAAGGTCCGCTCCACCTGCGCCTCCTGTGCTGCGGGCAGGCCGTACGGCAGATCGGCCCCACCGGGGCGGGTCATCGCATCGGGCAAGCGGGCGGCCAGTGGCCGTGGCTGCGCTGCCTGCGCCGCCGCCATACCCACGCCCCCCGTCGCAAGCCCCCCCAAAAAAGTCCTCCGAGCCAGTCCGCTGTGGCCGTTGAATGAACGCATCCGTCATCTCCGCAAAAACAAGCACTCGGCACCCATTGGCCGCAGCTGCAGTGTTGTCATCCGCATGCCGCTGCGCATTAACGTTGGTTAACGCGCCCACAGTGGATCGGCACCAGCCACGGCGCCACGCCCTTTACACTGGCGCGCCGCTTGCAGCCCAACCGTTGCTGACGAGCAAAATGGCGTTCTGACTTTTCCCCCTTTCTTTTTGTTTCAAGGACTCCCCGTGCGCATTTCTTCCGCCCTTGTGCTCATTGGCCTTCTGGCTGCCCCCTTTGCCTCTGCCCAGGCCGCAGGCCCCGTCACCACGGCCAGTGGCCTGGTCTATGAATCGCTCAAGGACGGCACCGGCGATTCGCCCAAGGCCACCGACACCGTCAAGGTGCACTACAAAGGCATGTTTCTGGACGGCAAGGAGTTCGACAGCTCCTACAAGCGCGGCGAGCCGACGTCGTTCCCGCTCAACGGCGTGATCCCCTGCTGGACCGAAGGCGTGCAACGCATGAAGCCGGGTGGCAAGGCCAAGCTGACCTGCCCGCCCTCCATCGCTTACGGCGCCCGGGGAGCCGGTGGCGTGATCCCACCCAATGCCACGCTCAACTTCGAGATCGAACTCATCTCCATCGGCCGCTGACCCCATGCTGCTCAAGGTCGGTGATCTCGCGCGGCGCACCGGCCTGACGGTGCGCACGCTGCACCACTATGACGAGATCGGGCTGCTCAAGCCTTCAGGCCGGTCCGAGGCGGGCTACCGCCTCTACAGCCAGGCCGATGTGCAGCGACTGCACGGCATCCAGACCATGCGCCAGATGGGCCTGGCGCTCAGCGACATCGGGGCGCTGCTGGCGGGTGACGGCATGGCCCCCGAACGCATCATCGGGCAGCAGATCCGCTCGCTGGACCAGCAAATCGCGCAGGCCACCGAACTGCGCGGACGCCTGACCATGCTGAGGGACGGCCTGATGGCCGGTGCCGAGCCAGACATGGGCAACTGGCTGGAGGCCCTGGCGCTGATGACGACCTATGGCAAGTATTTCAGCTCGGCCGAACTCAAGCACATCTTTCAGAACTGGAACCTCATTGAGGCTGACTGGCTGATCGTCAAAGACCTGGTGCGCAGTGCCATGGACCGCCAACTGGCACCCGACACACCCGAGGTGCAGGCGCTGGCCTACCGCTGGATGGCGCTCATGCTGCACTGGATGAAGGGCGATCTGGACCTGCTGGAGCGCTGGGGCCATATGTTCCGCACCGAACCCAGCACCCAGGGGCGCAACCATGCACCGCCGGGTGAAATGATCGAGTACATCGAAACGGCCATCAAGCTGCGCATGGCGCTGCTGGAAAAGTACCTGACCCGCAACGATCTGCGCACACTGGGCCATGTGCCCCATACCGACTGGGCAGCGCTGGAGCAGGACGTTCAGCAGCTTCTGGCCCGCGCCCTTCCTCCCCACCACCCCGATGCGGTGGCTGCCGCTTTGCGCTGGAACGCACTGTTCGACACACTCACGCGGCGCAGCCCCGAGTTGCGCCAAAAGCTGCTCATGGCCTCCGCCAATGAACCGCTGCTGCAGGCAGGCTCGCCCCTGAGTGCTCCCGTGCGCGCCTATCTGCAGGCAGCGCTGGCGCACGCAATGCCAGCACCTGCGGCCGCTGTGGTATCCCCACACCGCTGACAACAACACCGCCCAAAAAGACGGAAAAGTGCTTGACCCTCACGCAACGTGAGGCTTCACAGTCGGTCCCTATGAATGGACCGACTCACACCCCAGAATCCGCCGCCCCGGGCCGAAAGCTGCATGCCCTGGACAATCTGCGCGCCGCCATGATGTGGCTGGGCATCGTGCTGCATGTCTCGGTCATTTACATGAGCCGGCCGTCTCCCCTGCCCTGGCACGACGATTTGTCCACGTCGGTGGCCGACTTGCTGGTGGCGGTGATCCATGCGTTCCGCATGCCCCTGTTTTTTATCCTGGCCGGTTTTTTTGTGTCGGCACTGGTGCAGCACCGAGGGCTGGCGGGCATGGTGCGCAACCGGCTGCGCCGCCTGGGCCTGCCTTTTGTGGTGTTCTGGCCGCCCTTGTTGGTGGTTAGCGCCCTGCTGGGCCTGTTGTTCCTGCACCGCATGGCCCATGGCACCTGGGGCGTGGACCGCAGCCTGCTGCCCCACGGCCCCAATGTACCCAAAGGGCCACCGACCATGCACCTGTGGTTTCTGTGGATGCTGCTGTGGCTGGCCGTGTTCACGCCTGTGGTGTGGGCTGCGGCACGTGCGCTGCCCGGCGGCGTGCAAAAAGCCCTGGGGCGCTTCGCCGCCTGGCTGGGCGGTTCGGCCCTGGGCATTGTGGCGCTCACACTTCCACTCGCCTGGATCGGCGCCCACTACGACCACGGAATCGTCACGCCCAGCGGTTCCTTTCTGCCTCCCTTGGCGGAATGGCTCCACAACGGGCTGTTCTACGGATTCGGGCTGTGCCTGTACACGCAGCGCATGGACTTGATGGTGCGCTACGCAAGGCACTGGCCCGTGCTGGCGGGCCTGGGGCTCGTGTGCTTCCTGATCACTGCATTCTTGTCGGAAGTGCTGGCCCAGCCTGAGGCTTCTGCCTTTGCTCTGGTCCTGGTCACCGGTGCCTTCACCGAGATCCTGGCCGAGCCCGTCTCTGCCACCCGGCACCTGCAGTTCTGGATGGCACTGGCTTACAACGCCGCGTCCTGGTTGTGGAGCTTTGCGCTGATCGGGCTCTTTCTGCGCCACGTCGGACAGCCTCGTGCCTGGCTGGCCTACCTGGCCGACAGCTCGTACTGGGTGTACCTCGTGCACCTGCCGCTGACGATTGGTTTTGGCGCGCTGCTGTATGGCGTGCCGATTCCCGTCCTGGCCAAGATGGCTCTCAACGTGCTGGCCACCACGGCCCTGTGCCTGGCCAGCTACCACCTGTGCGTGCGATTCACTGCCGTGAGCCAGTGGCTCAACGGGCGCCGGCACCCCCGCAAATCTTTTGGAGACTCTGTTCATGCGACCTGAAATGCCCCATCACCCTTCGCCCCCCCACCCAAAGAGCGCCCCCCAGGACCCGCGCGCCGCGCTGTTCAAGGACCCCAACTTTCGCTGGATGACGAGCGGCTCCTTCCTGTCCATGCTGGGCGACCAGTTCACGCTGATTGCACTGCCCTGGCTGGTGCTGCAGATGACGGGCGACACCCTGGTGCTGGGCACCGTGCTCGCCCTCATCAGCGTGCCGCGCGCACTGTTCATCCTGATCGGCGGAGCACTGGTAGACCGCCACTCGCCCAAGCAGGTGCTGATGATCACCAAATACATCAACCTGGTGCTGCTGGCCGTGCTGGCGGGGCTGGTGCTTGCAGGCACCCTGACGCTGTGGATGGTGTATGCGCTGTCGCTGGGCATTGGCCTGGCCACGGCCTTCAGCATTCCTGCTGGCACGGCCATGATGCCGCACGTGGTGGCGCGCTCGCAGTTGCAGGCCGCCAACGGCATCAGCCTGGGCCTGCGCCAGCTGACCATGTTCCTTGGGCCCCTGCTGGCAGGGCTGCTCATTGCGCTGTTTGGTGCGGGCGACGCAGTCAAAGAAGTCGCCAGTGCACCGGCCCATGCCAACGCCACCGGCATCGGCCTGGCCTTCGCGCTGGATGCCCTGAGCTTTGCGGTGTCCGCCTGGACGCTGTCCAAGGTGCAGACCCATGCAGGCAACCCGGCCCCGGCTGCCGCACCCCAGGCGGTGCTGGCATCGGTGGCGCAGGGCCTCGTTCACTTCTGGCGCGATGCAGAACTGCGCACCTGCTTTCTCTACTGGAGCGCCATCGCCCTGTTCATCATGGGCCCCATCCACATCGCCATCCCCGTGCTGGCCAGCAGCACGCCAGCGCTGGGCGCGGCCGCGTTCGGCACCATGGTGGGCGCCCATGGCGCGGGCACGCTCCTGGGCATGGTGGTGTCGGGCATGTTGCCGAGGCTGCGTTTTGGCAGCCTCGGCATGACCATCCTGGCGTTCGACGCCATCATCGGTGTACTGTTCATGCCTCTGGGGCTGATCACAGCCGTGTGGCAGGGCGCAACGCTGATGCTGGTCATCGGCCTGCTCGGCGGCTTCATGCAGGTGAGCGTGTTCACCTGGATCCAGCAACGTGTGCCACCGGCCCTGATTGGCCGGGCGATGAGCCTGTTCATGTTCATCTTCATGGGCCTGGCCCCCATCTCCGCAGCCGTCACGGGCTGGGTGATGAAAAGCATCACGCTGACCCAGCTGTTTGCGGCCAGCGGAGGTACGCTGGTGGTGCTGGCCGCGCTGGCTTTTGTACTGACGCCCATGCGCCGCGTGACGGATGCAGCACCCGCCACACGCTGAGGCTCCCCACGCAAACCCACGCAAAAAAGGCTGGACCACTGTCCAGCCTTTTTTTGTGCCTTAGGAGGAGATCCTCAGACTTCAGTCACGAACTGCTCGCGGGGGCGGCGCACCTTCTTCAGGTTCACCAGCCAGTCGCCTTCTTCGGCGCGGTAACCCAGCGGCAGGATCGACACGCTGCGCAGGCCACGTGCCCGCAGGCCCAGGATCTCATCGAGCGCGTTGGGGTCAAAGCCTTCCATGGGGGTGGAGTCCACCTCTTCAAACGCAGCGGCGATCAGTGCGGCACTCATGCCAATGTAGGCTTGGCGGGCTGCGTGCTGGAAGTTCACCTCGGCATCGCGCTGGGGGTAGCTGTTCAGCAGCATCTGGCGGTAGTTTTCCCAGCCTTCGTTCTTGAAGCCACGCTGGTCATTGGTCAGATCGAACATCATGTTGATGCGGTCGGCCGTGTAGTTGTCCCATGCAGCAAACACCAGCAGGTGCGAGCCGTCGGTGATCTGGGCCTGGTTCCAGGCGATGGGCTGGATCTTGGCGCGCACAGCGGGATCGGTCACCACGATGATTTCAAAGGGCTGCAGGCCACTGGAGGTGGGCGCCAGGCGCGCGGCTTCGAGAATGCGCTCCACCTTCTCCTGCGGAACCGCCTTGGCGGGGTTCATCTTCTTGGCGGCATAGCGCCATTGCAGTTTGTTCAGCAGGGGTTGGGCAAGGGAGGTGTCGTCGATGGGGTTCATGGCAAAAATTCCTGACAGTCAGTAGCGATCGGGTTGGATCTAAAAAATGTGGGATGGTGGAACTGTAGGGATCCGAATCTCCTTCGGTAAGCCCCGTGAGAGAAAAGGATTGTTCGTAATTGATCAACAATCGCCCCTTGAAAGACGCGCTGAAGCCGTTCACCCCGGTCTCTGCGTGTACGAGCCCCCGGGGCCTGCAGGATCCGCAGGCTTGCGGGCGTACACTCGTGGCCATGCTTTCTGGCCCACAGCATTGCGCAGCGCGCGCACTTTCCTCGCGCCAAAACCCCTGGCCGCGCCCCTCCCATGAGTGAACCCGACCTGTCGTTTCTGGACCCTGCGGGGCGGCAGCCCGCTCCCACAGGTCACGCGCCCGGGACTCCCACCCCGCGTGCCACGCCCCCCAGCACAGGAGCCGAGGGCCTGGTGGCTGAGCTGCGCGCCTACCAGGCAGAGCTGGAGAGCCAGAACAAGGTCCTGCGCTACAGCCAGACCGTGGCGGAAAGCGCCTACGAACGCTTCGAGACCCTGTTTGCCAGTGTGCCGCTGGCCCTCATGGTGGTGGACGAACACGACATGGTGGTGCAGGCCAACTCGATGGCGCACCGCTCGTTCCAGCCCACCGAACGCGACCGCCCGCTCACGGCGCTGATGCCCTTTGTGCGCCCGCAGGACGCCCGGCGCGTGCGCGAGGCCTTCGCGCTGGCGCAGGACCTGGGCCGCAGCGAGGTCAAGGAGGTCGTTTTTTCCATCAATGCAGATACGCCCATCACGGGCGACCTGCACATCGCGCACATTGAGGCCCCGCAAAGCAGTGGTCCCCCCCTGTCGCAGTTTCTGTGTGCAGTGATCGACCAAGGCCCACTGCTGGCCGAGCGCCAGGCGCTACAGCACAGCGCCATCACCCTGCAGCAGCGCAACGAACAGATCCGCGCCAGTGAGAAGCGGCTGGAGGCCATCATCAACTCCGCGCTGGACGCCATCATCTGCGTGGACCAGCACCAGCGCATCACCGTGTTCAACCCTACGGCGGCAGCGCTGTTCCAGTGCAGCGCCAGCGACGCGCTGGGCAGCACCCTTGACCGCTTTTTGCCCGATGCGGCGCAGGCGCTGGCGTTTGCCCAGCTCACCACCCAGGCCCTGCTGGGCGAGATGACGGCGTTGACCGCCAGCGGCAAGGAACTGGCCGTGGAAGTGAGCGTATCGTTCGAGCGCCATGCCGAGGGCGAAACCACCACCGTGTTCGCCCGCGACCTGACCGGGCGCAAAAAGGCCGAGGCGCACCGCAGCGAGCTGGAAGCCCAGCTGCGTGAGTCACACAAGATGCAGGCCGTGGGCACCATGGCGGGCGGCATTGCTCACGACTTCAACAACATTCTGGGCGCGATCCTGGGCAATGTCGAACTGGCCAAGGCCGACTGTGCAGCAGGTTCGCCCGTGCTGGAAAGCCTGATGGAGATCGACAAGGCCGGTCGGCGCGCGCGCGACCTGGTGCGCCAGATCCTCACTTTCAGCCGCAACGAGCCACCGCAGCGCTCCGCAGTGTCGTTGGCCGAAGTGGTGCACGACACCGAACGCCTGCTGCGCGTCACCCTGCCCCCCGCCATCGAGTTGCACATGCAGTTGCAGGCGGGCCTGCCCCCCGTGCTGGCCGATGCCACGCAGGTCGAGCAGGCCCTGCTCAACCTGTGCACCAATGCGGTCCACGCCATCCAGAGCCAAGGCACCGAGCGCGGCAGCATCCATGTGGAAGCCGCTGCCGTGCAGCCCGACCAGCGCCTGAGCGAACGGCTGGGCCTGGCCCCCGTGGACTATGTCGCCCTGACCGTGCGCGACAGTGGCCCCGGCATGGACGCTGCCACGCTGGAACGCATCTTCGAGCCCTTCTTCACCACCAAACCCGTGGGCCAGGGCACGGGCCTCGGCCTGGCGGTGGTGCACGGCGTGATGCGCACACATGAAGGCGGCGTGGACGTGCACAGTGCCCCCGGCCAGGGCAGCCGGTTCACGTTGTACTTTCCGGTCGCCCACAGCGCGGCGCAAAGCACCCTGGATGCGCAGCCCACTCAAGCGGTGCAGGCCGCACCAGCATCCTCCGCACCCTCGACGCCTCCCGCCACCGATACCCCCGGCAGCGCACCGCGCAAGAAGCACCACGTGATGTACGTGGACGATGACCAGGCCCTGGTGTTTCTGGTTCAGCGCCTGCTGCGCCGCCGAGGCTATGAGGTCAGCGGTTACACCGACCCGCACGAGGCCACGGCCGCGCTGCGCGCTGCCCCGCAGGCCTTTGACCTGCTGGTCACCGACTACAACATGCCCGGCTTCTGTGGAGTGGACCTCGTGCGCGAAGCCCGCCTTATCCGCCCCGACCTGCCCGTGGCCCTGGCCTCGGGCTACGTCACGGCCGAAATCGAACAGGCTGCGCTGGCCGAAGGCGCACAGGCATTGATCCACAAGCCCAACGACGTGGAAGAGCTTTGCGCCACCGTGCAGCGCCTGGTGGGCGGCGACAGCCATGCCGCAGGCTGAAACCAGCGCGCTGGCTGCGGACACTGCTGGCCTCCCCGCCCCGGTGGCACTGCATGAGGATGCCGACCTGCTCGTGCTCTGCAAGCCCTCAGGCCTGCTGTGCGTACCAGGGCGCGGCCCCGACAAGCAAGACTGTCTGAGTGCCCGCGCTCAGCAGCACTGGCCCGGCGCACTCATCGTGCACCGGCTGGACCAGGCCACCTCAGGCCTGGTGCTCATGGCCCGGCATGCCGATGCACAACGGCGCCTGAGCCTGGCGTTCGAGCAGCGGCAGATTCACAAGCGCTACGTCGCGATCGTGCAAGGCCTGGTGGCCGAGCCGCCCGGCTCCTGGGCAGACATCCATCTGCCCATCGCTGCCGACTGGGAGCGACGCCCCCTGCGCGTGATTGACGCAGAGCACGGCAAGCCCAGCCATACCCGCTGGCGCCCCCTGGCCCACAACACGGTGGCCGGAACCACGCGGGTCGAGCTCGAACCCGTCACTGGCCGCACGCACCAACTGCGCGTGCATCTGGCCGCCCTGGGCCACCCGATCCTGGGAGACGCGCTGTACGCCAATGCCGCCACCCAGGCCCAGGCGCCACGCCTGCTGCTGCATGCCGGGGAACTGGCCTTGGCCCACCCCACCACCGGGCAGGCCATGCGGTGGGAGCTCGCAGCTGATTTTTGAAGTTATTTGCCACCCAGCGCTTGAAGGGTGTCATTTATAGCTATATTTTTAATAGCAAACCATACTCAATGACTGGGCAGCAGGGCCGTCACCGAATGGCTCAATTGCTCCTGCCAGGGCAAAGCGTCCACCACCGTGGACAGCAGTTCCAGGTTCTTATGCCACCCGGTGTCGTTGCCCGTGGAATACACCAGCATCACGTTGCTGCGGGGCTGGCCCAGCCGTGCCCAGGCAAAGGGCCGTTGCGCTGTCCAGAGACTGATGTGCCAGTCCCAGCCAATGGAAACCACGGGGCAGGACGCGCTCACCCATTCGGTATAGCCGCTGATGGTGGTTTCGCAGCCGCACACTGCGGTGCGCGGCACCACCAGGTCCAGGTCTACCGCCGACATCAGATGGTGGATGGGCAGGGACAGCAACTCGTCAATCGACAGGCGCAGCAGGCCATCCGGCGACACCTGCATGGCGTTCACGCCCGCTCCCCACAGGCCGCCCAGGTTGCGGCCCATCCCAGCTTGGTGCGGTCTGGCTGTGCGCAAGGGCCTACATCGCCCCCGGGCCGCTGCATCAGCCCAGCAACCCCAGCATGGCGGCACGCACGGTGGCGGCCGTCTTGTTGGTGGTTTGCAGTTTGGTCACGGCATTCTTGACGTGGAAGTTCACGGTGTTTTCCGACACATCCAGCAGCGAGGAGATGTCGGCAGAGGTCTTGCCGTCGGCGGTCCATTTGAGCACCTCGATTTCTCTGGCCGTCAGATGCGGCTGCATCTCTTCGGCCTGGCGTGTCGTAAAGATGCGCGACAGGATCAGGTGCGCAATGTGCGCCAGCCAGCGCATCTTCATCTCGCTGTGGGCAATCTCGTCGGGTGTCAGGGCATCGGACGAACGCGCCAGCGTCAGCATGCCGCGCACCCCGCCCCCATCAATGCACGATTGCGCCCATCCAAAGCGCAGGCCAAACGATCGCGCGTCCTCCCAGAAATCCTGGGCCGATGCAAACACGTCGTCCGACCAGACCAGCGGGGTCTGCTTGCGACACCCATGCTGCACCGTGGGGTCCACCTGCACATAGCCCTGCTGCACATACCGCTCCTGCCAGGCCGGCGGGTAGTTGTTCAAGAAAATGGTCTTTGGGTTGGACAGGGGCATGGGTACCCGCAGGCCATAGGCGCAGTACTCAAACCCCAAGGCGTGCGCAGCAAGCTCGATTTTGCAAAAAACCTCTTGCTCAGACTGCGCGCGGTCCATCACCCCCAAAAGATCTTCTTGCCAGCTTGTCATAGGACTCCAACACCGAGCACCACCCCACAGAGACTGACCATCCGCATGCGAATTACGCACCATCAACCGCCGTTACGTTTTTCCACATTCTGGCGGCATTGAAGCCCTTTGGCGAGTTGATTTTGAGAGGGACGGGGTCAGGCAACACCTACCAGAGTTGGTAGTTACAAATATTTTCGGGTGATTTTCTAATGGGGAAAACTCATGAGGGAATCTCCGATGCGCATCACCTCTGGCTGCTCTGCGGAACTGCGTCCACCACTGATGACCCGCATGGCCCGGTACCGGCACCGCGTTTTTGTGGAAAAACTGGGCTGGCAGCTGCACTGCCGCGATGCCCTGGAGCTGGACCAGTTCGACCGGGACGACACCGTCTACGTCATCGCCCAGAACGAAGACGGCGAGGTCATCGGCACCGCCCGGCTTCTACCCACCACCCGCCCCTACCTGCTGGCCGAGGTGTTTCCGCAACTGCTCAACGGTGCCCCGGCCCCCGACGCGCCGGAGGTGTGGGAGCTGTCCCGCTTTGCATCCATGGATTTTTCAGGCCCCACGGGCTCTGCACTCGACCAGTTCTCCTCGCCCATCACCACCGGCCTGCTGCAGGCGGCCAGCCGGTGCGCCATGGCCCACGGAGCCCAGCGCATGGTCACTGTCTCGCCACTGGGGGTGGAGCGCCTGCTGCGCCGCACGGGTTTTGAATCGCATCGCCTGGGCCCGCCCACCGTGGTCCAGGGCCATCCGCTTTTTGCCTGCTCCATTCGGTGCAAGTGACAACACGAAACCGCCTGCTGACACGCTCGCCGCCCACAGCCTTTGTCTGACATGACCATGCCGCAGCCTTCTTCGCTCCAGCACCCGGCCCATGGCCCGACCCCTGCGGCTGCGGCTGCCTCTCCAGGCCTGACGCCCCACGGCCTGCGGGTGGTGATCCCGCATGCCGGACGGGTGACCGGTCCCCTGCGCGAGGACCTGCTGCAGCAGCGCCCCGTCACCCTCTGGCTCACCGGCCTGAGCGGCGCGGGCAAGTCCACCCTGGCCTATGCGCTGGAGGAAGAACTGCATGGGCTCGGGTTTGCGAGTTTTGTGCTGGACGGGGACAACCTGCGGCACCGGCTCAACCGCGACCTCGGTTTCAGCGCCGCCGAGCGCTCGGAAAACATTCGGCGCGTGGCCGAAGTCGCCGCCCTCATGAACGACGCCGGGCTGATGGTGTTCACCGCACTCATCTCTCCCCAGCGCAGCGACCGTGCCATGGCCCGTGCGCTCATCGGAGAACACCGCTTTCTGGAGGTGCATGTGAGCACCCCGCTCAACGTGTGCGAGGGCCGCGATCCCAAGGGCCTGTACACCCTGGCGCGAGCGGGGCACATCCCACAGTTCACAGGGGTTTCCGCCCCCTACGAGGCACCCGAATCGCCTGATTTCAGCATCGACACCGCCCACCTGAGCCTGACCGATGCCTGCGCCCAGGTGCTCGCGCTCCTGCGCCAGCGCGGGTACATCCGCTAGGGCTGTCTTTTTGCACGTTTCTTTCCATGTCTACCGACCACGCCCCAGTCTCCGCCCCGGCGCCAGCCCCCACGGCCCATGGGGTGCACGCCTATGACCTCTTCAACGGTGATGCCGACGGGCTGTGTGCGCTGCACCAGCTGCGCCTGGTAGAGCCCCGCGACAGCTTTCTCATCAGCGGGGTGAAACGGGACATTGCCCTGTTCGACCAGCTGCCCTCCGGGCGGCCACTGCAGGTGACGGCGCTCGACATCTCGTGGGACCGCAACGCGCAGGGCGTGTGCCGGGTGCTCAATGGCGGCGGCCACGTGACTTATTTCGACCACCACAGCGCAAAAACCCTTTTCCGCCACCCGCAGCTCACCGCCCACATTGACACCGGCCTGGACGTCTGCACCAGCATCCTGGTAGACCGCCACCTGGGCGGCGTTTTGCGCCAGTGGGCCATCGTGGCGGCCTACGGTGATAACCTGGACGCCGTGGCCGACCGCATGGCGCGCGAGCATGGCTGTACGGCGGCCACACGCGGTGCGCTGGCGCAGCTGGGCTACCTGCTCAACTACAACGCCTATGGCGAAAGCAGCGAAGACCTTCACTTTTGCCCCGTGCAGCTGTACCGGTCACTCCATCGCTTTGAAAGCCCGCTCGACTTCATGGCCAAGGCCTACGAATTCCGCCGCCTGCAAGAAGGCCATGCCAGCGACCAGCAGGCCGTGCAGGACCTGGCCCCCTACACCGCCAACGACAGGGCCACCGTGTACGTGCTGCCCGACCGCGCATGGGCCCGGCGCCTGTGCGGCACCCTGGCCAACCAGCTGGTGGCGCGCAACAACGGGCGTTCGGTCGCCGTGCTCACGCCCCGTTCGGACGGCGACTTTTTGGTGAACCTGCGCATCGGCAGCGCCAGCGCCAGCCGTGCCGACATCTTCTGCAGCCGCTACCCGGCGGGTGGCGGTCGCCATGGCGCGGGCGGCATCGACCGGCTGCCAGACCAGGATATGGATCGCTTCATCAACGAGTTCTTCGCGCACCTGGAGTCAGACACACCATGAACCAGCCCCCCCGCACCACACGCCCGCTTCCGCTGTTGATGATTCCGCTGCGGCGCTGCGGCAGCCATGCGCTGCGCCTGCGCCTGAACGCCAGCCCACAGTTCCACTCCCCCTACCCCCTGCACATCGTGGACTTCATGCCCCTGGTGCCGCTGTATGGCGACCTGCGCGACGACAGCGCGTACCGGCAGATGGTCAAGGACGTGGTGGGACTGCAGCAATCCAGCATGGTGAAGTGGCCGGGGGTGCATTTCGACGCCGAGGAGATCTTCAACGCGCTGGAGAACGAACCCCGCAGCGTGCACCGCATTGTGTGGGAGCTGCTGCTGCGCAGCGCGGAGCAGCACGGGGCCAGCGTGGCCATGGACAAGTCGCTCGACAGCGTCCACTACGCGCACGACCTGATGGCCCTGTTTCCGGAAATGCGTTTTCTGAACGTGGTCCGCGACCCCCGGGCGCAGGTGGCTTCGATGAACCGGGCGATCATTCACGACTTCGACACCACACTCAACGCCCTGGCCTGGGTCAAGGCCCACGCCACAGGCCGCGCACTGGCATTGCGCTACCCGGACCGCGTGCTCACCATCCGCTACGAAGACTTCCTGGGCGACCAGGAACACACGCTGCGGCGCATCTGCCAGTTCATCGGCATCGAGTTTCTGCCACAGATGCTGGACATCGCGGCATCGCAAGAGGCGCAAGACCTGTCCCGCATGTCCGCCCTGTGGGAGTCCAACTGCTTTGCCCCCCTGCCAGCCAACAAGGACAAGTTCAAGACCCAGCTGCAGCCCCACGAGATCGAGACCATCGAAAGCCTGGCGTGGGAAACCATGCACTACTACGGCTACGAATGCATGACCGAGGCCCAGGCCCTGCCCCCCACGCCCGTGGTGCTGGCGCAGTGCCACCAGCAGTCAGAAAAGCGGCGCGTCGAGGCCTGGGAGCAGTTGCTGCGCAGTGCGCCGCGCGACTATGCGGCCCGCCGCGTACGGGCCGACTACCTGGAGCGCGTGCGCCAGCGCCTGCAAAGCACCAGCTCCCTGGAAACCGGGGCAGCGGCCTTGTCCTGACCAGCGCGGCAAACCAACCTGGTCCACAGGACCCCTACCCCAGCCCCTTCACACACCTTCGCCACTGCACCCTCAAGGAACCGCCATGCGCATCAAAGACCTGAAACTGGGCATTCGACTTGGAGTGGCATTCGGGCTGCTGCTGCTGATCACCATGGTCATCGCTGTACTCGGCGTCATGAGCGTTACCGCCCTGCAGCACAGCAACGAGCACATTGCCACCTCGGAACTCAAGCGCCAGGGCATCGTGCACCAGTGGCAGACCGACATCCAGATGAACTGGTTGCGCACCGAGGCCTTCCTCAAAGCCAACGACGCCCAGTACGCCAGCAAGCTCAAGAAAGACATGTCTGCCGTGGTCGAGGTGCAAAGCAAGCGCATGCAGGAGGTGCACAGCTACCTGTTGCCCGGCAAGGAAATGCAGCTTTACGACCAGGCTATTGCCGCGCGCGATGCCTACCGCGTCAAGCGCACCGAACTCGTCAAAGCCAAGGAGGCGGGACAGGATGTGGCCGCGCAGGCCGATACCGTGCTCGCGCCCGTCTTTCAGAGTTACGCGGCCGTGCTGCAAGAGCTGACCCACACGCTGGACGAAGGCGTGGCCAGCACCCTGAAGGACACCACGCGCAAGGCCGAGGCCAGCACCGCCTGGGTGAGCGGCAGCACCGTGCTGGCCATCCTGGTGGGGTTGTTCCTGGCCTGGTGGACCACCCGCTCCATCACCGCCCCTGTGCGGCAGGCCGTCCAGGCCACCACGGCCATCGCGGCGGGTGACCTGGCCACTCCCATTCCCCAGGGGGCCAAGGACGAGCCGGGCCAGTTGCTCACCGAGCTGGCACACATGCGTGCCAAGCTGGCCGACATCGTGGCCAACGTGCGGCAAAGCGCCGAAAGCGTCTCCACCGCCAGTGCAGAAATCTCGCAGGGCAACCACGACCTCTCGGCCCGCACCGAACGCCAGGCCAGCGCGCTGCAGCAAACCGCTGCTTCCATGGAGGAGCTGGGCTCGACCGTGAAGCAGAACTCCGACAGCGCCCAGCAAGCCAACAAGCTCGCCCGCAATGCCAACGACGTGGCCGTGCAGGGTGGCGAAGTGGTGGCCCAGGTGGTGGAGACCATGAAGGGCATCAACGACAGCTCCAAGAAAATTGCCGACATCATCAGCGTGATCGACGGCATCGCCTTTCAGACCAACATCCTGGCACTCAACGCCGCCGTGGAAGCCGCGCGTGCGGGCGAGCAGGGCCGGGGCTTTGCCGTGGTGGCCACCGAAGTGCGGGGGCTGGCGGGCCGGTCGGCCGAAGCTGCCAAGGAGATCAAGGAACTCATCTCGGCCAGCGTGAGCCGCGTGGACCAAGGCACGGCCCTGGTCGACAAGGCCGGGCAGACGATGACGGACGTTGTCCAGTCGATCCGGCGTGTGACGGACATCATGAGCGAGATCAGTGCCGCCAGCGCCGAGCAGAGCGACGGCGTGGGCCAGGTGGGTGAAGCCGTGATGCAGATGGACCAGGCCACGCAACAGAACGCAGCCCTGGTCGAAGAAATGGCCGCCGCCGCCAGCAGCATGAAGAGCCAGGCCCTGGATCTCGTCCAGCTGGTCTCGGTGTTCCAGTTGGATGCAGCAGGCAGCAGCCCCCCGCTGCCTGCTGCCAGCCGGGCGCCCACACCATCGGCCCACACGGCCCACCCAGCCCTGGCACCGGTTGCGCGTGTCGGCGCGCCCCGCGCCATCGCTGCAGCCTGAGGCGCCGCAAGGCAAGGCGATGGTTTAGGGCCTTTTGAGGCCCTGGCGCCTGATGGTTCTCATTGTTAGCTATAACTAATATAGCAAACAAGACCGCATCCAGGCGCGACCAACGAACCTACCCTTGCACCGGCCTCGACATCGCCCACTGCACCGCCAAAATGCTGGCCAGCACCACCAGCATGCCCCCCAGCGCCACCCCCGTCATGGCCTGCCCCAGCAACACCCAGCCCAGCAGCACGGCCGTGACCTGGCTCAGCAGCCCTAGCGACGACACCGCCACCGACGGCAACCGCGCAATGCCACGAAACCACAGCGCGTAGGCCAACAGGGCACCCGCCAGACTCAGGTAGACATAACCGCCTACCTGCGTGGCCGAGAGCGCGGGCAGCGGCGAGTCGACCACCCAGGCCACGGGCGCCAGCATGATGCCGCCCGCCAGCAGCTGCCAGCCCGTAAATGCCAGCACCGGCAGGTCCGACCGCCAGCGCCGCGACCAGAACGTGCCCGCTGCCATGCACACAGTGCCCACCAGCGCTGCAGTAACGCCCACCATGTCCCACCGCGCCCCCGGCGACAGCAGCAGCGCCGCCATGCCCAGCACGCCCAGGGCACCCGCCGCCAACGCCAGGCCGGGCGGACGCCGATGGTCCAGCGCCCAGACCAGCCCCATCACCACCAGCGGACCTATGGCGCCCACCACAGCCGCCACGCCCCCCGGCAACCGGTAGGCCGCCACAAACAGCAGCGCCTGGAAGACCCCGATGTTCAGCGCCGACAGCACCAGCAGGCGCCGCCACCCCACCCAATCGCCCCACGCCGGCCAACGGCGGCACCACAACACCAGCAGCAGGCCGGCAGGCAGCGTGCGCAGCAGCGCTGCCGTGAAGGGCCGGTCGGGCGGCAACAGCTCGGTGGTGACGATGTAGGTGGAGCCCCAAATGACCGGGCCCACGGCCGTGGTGAGCGCATCCAGCCAGGGAGAGGTACGGTGGTTTTGCATGGCAATTTATCTTTAATTCAAGATAAATAATCCTACCACGCCCGTACCCTACAATCTTGAATTCAAGATAATTTCATCACCAACCCCATGGCCACCCAACGCCAACCCGACGCCGTGGACGCCATCCTGGCCCAGTGGCACCGCGAGCGCCCAGACCTGGATGTGAGTCCCATGGGCCCCATCGGCCGCATCAAGCGCTGCGCTGCACTGCTGCAGCGCAGGCTCGACGAGACCTTTGCCGAATTCGGCCTGAGCTATTGGGAGTTCGACGTGCTGGCCACGCTGCGCCGCAGCGGCGCGCCCCACTGCCTGGCACCGACCACGCTGTTTTCCACGCTCATGGTCACCTCGGGCACCATGACGCACCGCATGGGCAAGCTCGAAGCCCAGGGCTGGATCACCCGCCGGCCCAACCCCGACGACGCGCGCAGCTCGCTGGTGCAGCTCACGCCCGAGGGGTTGGCACTGATCGACCGCGCCGTGGAAGCCCATGTGGCCAACGAGCACCGCATCCTGGCGCCACTGAAGGCCGCTGACCTTGCGGCACTTGACGCCCGGCTGGCACTGCTGCTGGCGGCGCTGGAGTCGCCCACAGGGCAGTAATTACCCCCGGCCATGGGTACTGCGCAGTAACATGGCGGGATGCCCCAAAACCACCTCACCATCCTCACCGGCGCATCGCGCGGCATGGGCCTGGCCATGGCCCAGCAGCTTTTGAAGAGCGGCAACACCCTGGTCTGCATCGCGCGCAGCACCAACGCCGACCTGGCCATTGAAGCGAAAGCGGCAGGCGTCACCATTGAACAGTGGCAGCAAGACCTGTCGCAGGGCGAACAGGCCGCCCACAAGCTGCAGGCCTGGCTGCAGGCGCAAGGCCCGCAGGCATTTGCCAGCGCCACGCTGATCAACAACGCGGGCATGATTCCGCAGATTGCACCGCTGTCACACAGCAACGTGGACGACCTGGCCACCGCCCTGCGTGTGGGGCTGGAGGCGCCCATGCAACTGACCGCCGCCTTCCTCGGTGCAACGGACAGCTGGACGGTGCCCCGCAAGGTGCTCAACATCTCCTCGGGCCTGGGCCGCCGGGCCATGGCCTCGCAGGCCGCCTACTGCGCGGCCAAGGCTGGCATGGACCACTTCACGCGCTGCGTGGCGCTGGACGAGGCCCTCAAGCCCCATGGTGCCAAGGTATGCTCGCTGGCGCCTGGTGTGATCGACACCGACATGCAGGTCCAGCTGCGCGGCGCCGACCCGGCCGCCTTCCCGGACCGCCAGAATTTCGCCAACCTCAAGACGGGTGGCCAACTCACATCGCCCACCGACGCCGCTATCCGCGTGCTCGCCTGGCTGGAGCGCGCAGACTTTGGCACCAACCCGGTGGCCGATGTCAGAGATGCCTAAAGCCCCGAAACTCCTGTTTTTATAGCTGCTCGCGCTTTCTGGATAAGCGCTAGCGCCCAATTTAGCCTCAAATTCATCTGAAAGGACCTCCCCATGACCCGTGAAGTCGTCGTCGTCAGCGCAGTGCGCACCGCCATTGGCACCTTTGGTGGCAGCCTCAAGGACGTGCCTCCTACCGAACTGGGCGCACTCGTGGTGCGCGAATCGCTTGCACGTGCCAACGTGGAAGGCAAGGACGTGGGCCACGTGGTGTTTGGCCATGTGGTCAACACCGAACCCAAGGACATGTACCTGTCGCGCGTGGCGGCCATCAACGGTGGCTGCGGCGAAGGCACGCCTGCTTTCAACGTGAACCGCCTGTGTGGCTCGGGCCTGCAGGCCATCGTCAACGCCAGCCAGTCCATCCTGCTGGGCGACACCGACGTGGCGATTGGCGCCGGCGCTGAAAACATGAGCCGCGTGCCCTTTGCCAGCCTGAACATGCGCTGGGGCGCCCGCATGGGCGACACCAAGATGGTGGACATGATGATCGGCGCTCTGCACGACCCCTTCCACAACATCCACATGGGTGTGACGGCCGAGAACATTGCCGCCAAATGGGGCATCACGCGTGAAGACCAGGACAAGCTGGCGGTGGAAAGCCACAACCGCGCCGAACGCGCCACCCAAAACGGCGTGTTCAAAGACCAGATCGTCCCCGTCACGCTCAAGAGCAAGAAGGGCGACGTGCTGTACGCCACCGACGAGCACTTCCGCCCCGGCGCCACGATGGACGACCTGGCCAAGCTCAAGCCCGTGTTCATCAAGGAAAACGGCACGGTGACGGCCGGCAACGCCTCGGGCATCAACGACGCCGCCGCCGCCGTGGTGCTGATGGAAGCCGGTGCCGCCAAGGCACGCGGCGCCAAGCCCCTGGCCCGCCTGGTGGCCTACGCCCACGCAGGGGTGGACCCCAAGTACATGGGCATCGGCCCCGTGCCCGCCACGCAGCTGGCGCTCAAAAAAGCGGGTCTTACCGTCAACGACCTGGACGTGATCGAAGCCAACGAAGCCTTTGCCGCCCAAGCCTGCGCCGTGACCAAGGACTTGGGCCTGGACCCGGCCAAGGTCAACCCCAACGGCTCGGGTATTTCGCTGGGCCACCCCATTGGCGCGACCGGCGCGCTCATCACCGTGAAGGCGATTCACGAGCTGCAACGCATCCAGGGCCGCTACGCACTGGTGACCATGTGCATTGGCGGCGGCCAGGGCATTGCGGCGATTTTTGAACGCATCTGACCTGTGCGAGGCGCAGGCAGCCATCGCCAGTGGCGATGCTGCCGCGCTGTATGGGCAAGGCCAGTGCCGGGGAGGATCGGCGATCATCCCCGCGTGCTGGCGCCAAGACCAGCCAAGCCCGACGCGCACAGCGCGTTCGCACCATTGATTGAACCGACGGAGACAAACCACACCATGATTCGCACCCTGCTTTCCTTCACCGCGATCGCTTTTGCCGTGGGCACCACCGCGCACGCCCAGGCACCCGCACCGGCTGCGGCCTACCCCACCAAGCCCATCCGCCTGATCGTGCCCTTCCCGCCCGGCGGCGGCACCGACATCCTCTCGCGCCTGGTGGCCACCAAGCTCACCGAAAGCGCCAAGTGGACGGTGGTGGCCGACAACAAGGCCGGCGCGGGCGGCACCATCGGCATTGGCGAAGCTGTCAAGGCCGCGCCCACGGGCTATGACCTGGTGATGGGCCAGAAGGACAACCTCGTGATCGGCCCCTGGCTGTACAAAAACCTGCCCTGGGACCCCACCAAGGACCTGACCGCCATCGCCCACGTGGCCTACACGCCCGTGGTCATCGCCACCAGCGTCAACTCCAAGTACAAAACCCTGGCCGACGTGGTGGCCGCCGCCAAGGCCTCGCCCGGCACCATCACCTATGGCTCGCCCGGCAACGGCACGTCCATCCACCTGGCGGGTGACCTGTTCGAGAAGGCCGCAGGCGTCAAGCTGAGCCACATCCCGTACAAAGGATCGAACCCCGCGTTGATGGATGCGCTGGCGGGCAACGTGGACCTGCTGGTCTCGTCCCTGCCCTCGGCCATGGGCCAGATCAAGGCAGGCAAGCTGCGTCCGCTGGCCGTCACGTCGGCCAAGCGCAGCTCGTCGCTGCCCGAAGTGCCCACCGTGGCCGAGTCGGGCTTCAAGGACTTTGATGTGAGCACCTGGTACGGCGTGTTTGCCCCAGCCGGTACACCCGCCGCCGTGGTGACTACCGTGAACGCTGAAATCAACAAGCTGCTGGCCACGCCCGACATGAAGGCCGCCATCCAGGCCCAGGGCGCCGAGCCCGAAGCCATGTCGCCCGCACAGTTTGGCACCCTGCTCAAGACCGACTACGCCAAGTGGAAGGGCATCGTGGAAGCCTCCGGCGCAAAGATTGAGTGACCCCCTGAGGCGTTTCGCGCCTTCCCCCTGAAGGGGGACGCACCCGGTGGCCTGGCGGAGCCAGATCCACGGGTGCACTGGCGGGGGGCGCGCCTGTTCCGCGAGCTGTGGGATGCGGATGCGCAGCGTTGTCGAGAACTGCCATGAAAAACGGCCCCGTAAGGAGCCGTTTTTTTATGGAGCAACGCCCTCAGTCGCGCACCACCAGCACGGGGATATGCACCACACCCAGCACGCGCTGCGTGACGCTGCCCAGCACCAGCTTTTCAAGGCCGCGCCGACCGTGGGAACCCATCACGATGAGGTCGGCGCCCGTGCTCTCCAGCGCGCGCAGGATGCCGTCGTGCACGGCATGGCCCTCGCCCACCACGGTGGTCACAGCCACACCGGCTTCGGCCATGGCTTTGCGCGTGGCTTCCAGGGCCGCGTTGGCTTCGGAGGTAGCGGCATTGATGTACTGCGCCTGGCCATACGCAAAATCGGCCCCCACGCCGGTGAAGGGATAGGGGTCTACCACGTAGACCGCCGTCACGGCGCTGCCAAAGGTCTTGGCCAGCCCGGCCGCCTTGGACACGGCCAGCATCGAGGTGTTGGAACCATCGACTGGAACCAGAATGTGCTTGAACATGGTGCTTCTCCTTGGGTTGATGGGTGAGTCAAGCTTGTGGCCCGACTTCTTGAACCAGAGTGTGAACCGCCACCATACCCCGCATCTTGATTCGCATCAAATCGGCTGCACACATGCGCTGCTGCAGGCGCTTGTGTTCAGGCTGCCGGGGTCTGCCCCACCACGTCCGCCCCCTGAAAGTTGCCGCGGCGGCAGGTGACCACCAGGGTGTCGCGGTACCCTCCTTCGGCCAACGGCTGAATGGGGGTGGACTCGTGGATCATGCGAGCATCGTCCAGCAGCAGCAAAGACCACGACTCGGTCAGCGTAAAGCGCTGGCCGCTCGGGCCTGCGGCCTCGAACACGCGCGTCTCGCCGCCCTTGACGCCCTCGCGCCCCACCAGGAAGACGGCCACAAGGTCCACGCCATCGCGGTGCGCCCCCTCGGGCGTGGGCCGGCCAATGCCGTCGGTGGTGTCGATGCGGAACTGGTGCGCCTCGATGAACCAGGGCACGGGCGCCTCGGACGGAGCAAACACGGCTTCGGACACCCCGGCCAGCGCAGCCAGCAGCTGCTGCCACACCGGCTGGGCCACGGTGGCAGCCTCCATGGGCGCAAACCAGCGCTCCATGCCGCCATGCAGCGCGTTGTATTCCACAGGTTGCCAGTGCGCCCGATGTGGTGCCTGCTGCAGTTGCCCGCCCTGCACCACAAAACACGCATGGCGGCGGCGCCGGTAGCGGCCACCGTCCTTCAGAAAATCATCGGGCGGCAACGCCGCCCAGTCGCCATTCAGGGCCATCAGCGACGAAAGATCGCAGCCCACCCAGCGGGCCACATCGGCAGGCGACAAAACGGCGTAGCCCGCCTTGCGAAGCTGGCTCGCCACATCGGAGGGAGCCGTGAACGGAGGAGAAAAAGTGACTTGGGCCATAGAGGCCCGAGCTTAACCGCTGGCGCCGCAGGTCTTCTGCGGTGGCGCAAGCAAGGTGGGCAAGGCCTGCACCTGCTTGGCACCCCGCAGTGCTGCGATCGGCCTTCCCCCTCAGTCGTTAGCCATCAATCGCGGTTGCCGTGGCCCTTGCCGTTGCCATGGCCGCGCCCCCGGTCATGGTCACGGTCGTGCTTGCCACCGTGGCGGTGGTCGTCGTCCCAGCGGCGGTCATCGCGGCCGTGGGCACGGGGTGGAGGGCCACGGCGTGGTGGTGGCTCCTGCACAAAATACACCGGCTGGTTGCAGGCGTTGTAGCGGCCACAGTGTTTGCCCCAGTTCTTGGCATGGCCGGGCGGCACATACAGGTAGATGGGTGCCCGTGGCACCACCACCGCCGGGCGGTGGATGATGACCGGCTCGGCGTAGATCAGCGGCGGCGGTGGCGCATTGCCGATGTTGATGCGGCCGTACACGCCGGGCGCCAGTTCGCCGCCCACGGTGGCGTTGACATAGGCCTGCGCGTGGGCGCCGCCAGCGGCTGCCAGCAGCAGCGCGGCCATCGCGCCAGACAGGAGAAGACGGAGTGAGTGCATCGTGGTCATGGTGGTGTTTTTCATGGGGGACTCCTTGTTTTTGCCACCCGGAGCCGCCACTTGTTGGGCGGCTGCGGTAGGCTGGCCCTGGTTTGTAACAAGGCCTGCCACACCCTACACCGCGCAGGGTGCACAGGATGTAAGGAAATGGCGACAGAACCCCTTGCCGGCCTCGCAGCGGTCAATTTTACAAGCAAAATTTGCCCCTAGCGCTTATCCATAAAGCGCTGGCAGCTATCAAAATAGAAGCACCCTCCAACAACAGACGGCCTTACACCACCGCCCCTGCCGGCGCCTCCCGCAGTGCGCTGGCAGGTCCGGGCCGCCCAAACAGGTAGCCCTGCCACATGTGGCAGCCCAGGCTGGCCAACATGTCGCGCTGCTCGCAGGTTTCCACGCCTTCGGCGATCACGCCCAGGTCCAGGCTCTGGGCCAGGGTGACGATGGTGCGGGCAATGCTGGCATCGTTGGCGTCGGTGAGCAGGTCGCGCACAAAGCTCTGGTCGATCTTGAGCTGGTCCAGCGGCAGGCGCTTGAGGTAGCTCAGGGACGAATACCCGGTGCCGAAGTCGTCGAGCGAAAACCCCAGGCCCAGCGCCCGCAGCGTGGTCATGCGCTCGATCGTGTCCTCCACGTCGTCTAGCAGCAGGGTCTCGGTCAGCTCCAGCTTCAAGCGCTGCGGATTGGCGCCCGTCTCTTCAAGCACCCCCAGCACCTCGTCCACAAAGTGCGGGTGGCGGAACTGGCGCGCGCTCACGTTGACGGCCAAGGTCCAGGGGGCGGTGGCCGGGTCTTTTTCCCACTCCACCAGCTGCAGACAGGCAGTGCGCAATATCCACGCCCCCAGCGGCACGATGAGGCCCGAGGCCTCGGCCACCGGAATGAACTCGGCCGGCGACACCAGCCCCCGCTGCGGGTGCTGCCAGCGCACCAGCGCCTCGGCCCCCACCATGCCGTGGGCTTGGCTGATCTGGGCCTGGTAGTGCAGCAGGAACTGGCCGTCACGCAAGGCCTCGCGCATCCCGGACTCCAGGGCCGTGCGCGCCGTGACGGCGGCCTGTGTGCGCGGATCAAAGAACCGCATCGTGTTGCGCCCGGCACCCTTGGCCTGGTACATGGCCATGTCGCCCCGCTTGAGCAGTTCGTCCACTGAGCCCTGCGCATCGGCATACAGCGCCACGCCGATGCTGCACGAGCTGTGGTACGTGTGCCCCCCAAGCGGATAGCCTTGCGCCAATGCGAGCAGCACCGCGCGCCCCACGGTTTCTGCCTGGGCGGCGGCTTCGTGGGCCTGTGGGCTCAGCCCCTCGATCAGCAGCACAAACTCGTCGCCCCCCAGCCGCGCCACGGTGTCGCCGCTGCGCACACAGCCGCCCAGGCGGGCCGCCACCTGGCGCAAGAGCTGATCGCCGAACTCGTGGCCCTGCGTATCGTTCAGATCCTTGAAGTTGTCCAGGTCCACAAACAGCAGCGCCCCGCCCGCGCCGGAGCGCGCCGAGGTGGCCAGGCTGTGCTGCAGACGGTCGTTCATGAGGCGGCGGTTGGGCAGGCCGGTGAGCGGGTCGTAGAACGCGAGCAGGCGGATCTCCTCCTCGGCAGCCTTGCGGTGCGAGATGTCGGTCAGCGTGCCCACATAGTGCGTGACCTCGCCTTGTGCAGAACGCACAGCCGTCACCGTGATCCACGCGGGGTACACCTCGCCGTTCTTGCGCCGGTTCCACACTTCGCCCTGCCAGGCACCGGTGCTGCGCAGCGCACTGTGCAGGCCTTCGTAGAACTGCGCATCGTGGCGGCCAGACTGCAGCAATGCGGGGGTCTGGCCCACGAGCTCCTCCACCGTATACCCCGTGAGGCGTGCATACGACTGGTTGGCCTTGAGGATGCGCTGGTCCGGCCCCGTAACCACCATGCCCTCGAAGGACTCGAACACGGACGCCGCGATCCGCAGCGACTCCTCGGCCCGGCGGCGCTCGGTGATGTCGGTGGAGATGCCGCACAGCGCGTGGATGCTGCCGTCGGGCAGGCGAAGGGGAATCTTGACCGACAGGTAGGCACGGGTCACGCCATCGGCCAGGTGGGTATTGACCTCTTCCACCTCCAGCCGCTCGCCGTGCTCCAGAACGCGCCGGTCGTTCTCCTGGATCTGTACGGCAGTGGCCTGGTCAAAAAAAGCCGTGTCGTCCTGCCCCACCACCTCGCTCGCGGGCCGCCCGAACAGCTCCAGGATATGGTGGTTCGCATACTGGTAACGATAGTCCCGCCCCTTGATGTAGATGAAGGCACCCACGCTGTCGAGGATGGCAGCCAGCTTCTGCTCGCTGACCTGAAGGTGGCGTGTGCGCTCCTGCACCTTGCGCTGCAGCACCACGGCCGAGAGCGCGGCCAGCAGCCCGAACAACGCCAGCCCCGCCACACCCCACCACACCCAGGGGGGAATGCGCGCGCCCTGCTCTTGCCCGCCCCAGCGGCGTAGAACCTGGGTGTATTGCGCGTCGGCACCGCTGCGCCAGTCCTGCACTGATCGATCAATGGCATCCAGCACATCGGCGTTGCGTCCGAGGCCGGTGGCAAAGTACAAGGTGGCGGGCTGGAACACGATGCCCGAATCCGCCAGCCCATACTGGGCCGCATGGAAGTTGCCGAACAGGTGGTTGGCAATCACCGCATCCGCATCGCCGTTCTGTACAAATTCGAAAGCCTCGGTCAGTGTGGACGCGTCGATCAGCAGCACCGCGATGCCAAAACTGTCCATCATGCTCTGGAAGGTTGCGCGCTGCACCGAGCCCTTGAGCACCGCCACGCGCTTGCCCGCCAGGTCGAACATCGACTGGATGGAACTGCCCCGCGCGCGGTAGACCTGCGACCAGCTGTGCAGCACGGGCGAGGCATGAAAGTCGAACAACCGCTCGCGCTCGCGGGTGCGGGCGACGTCGGGCATCAGGTCAATCTGCCCGGCTGCCAGCGCATCCAGACAGTCCTGCCAATCGCAGGGCACATAGCGCAGTGTCCATTGCTCTCGGGTGGCCACCAGCTGAAGCAGGTCCACAAAGATGCCTGAGGGCTTGCCCTCCGCGTTGACAAACACCTTGGGCTCGTTGGAATACACCCCCACGCGCAGCTCGCGCGGAGCCGCTATCGCAACGCCACATGCCCACAGCAACGCCAACAGCACTGCCCATCGCAGCCAGCCGACGCAATGGCTCCCGAACCGGTACACGCATGGACTCACAGCTTGGCCCTATCGAAATCAGGGAAATAAGACCCATGGTAACGAAAGCTTGCAAAAACATCCAAATGCAATCTGCCACCGCCGGGCTTGGAGTAGCATGTGTCCACCCCCCGCTTCGCCCAGGAGACAGCGATGCCCCACGAACGCCGCCACTTTGTCCGCGTCGGCTTTGACGCACCGGCCCTGCTGACCACATCCACCGACGCATTCAGCGTGCATGTGCTGGACCTGTCCCTCAAAGGCGCGTTGATCATGGTACCCGCGCAGGCCGACCTGGAGCCAGGCATGCTCTGCCAGCTGACCATTCCCCTGGCCGAAACCGGCAACCACATCGCCATGTCCACCGAAGTCGCGCATACCGAAGGCCTGCACACCGGCCTGCTGTGCCGGGGCATCGATCTGGACAGCGTGACCCACCTGCGCCGCCTGATCGAACTGCAATTGGGCGACCCCGCCTTGCTGGAGCGCGACCTGGGCGAGCTGACGCTGGCTACGCCATCCCACTGACCCGGCGCATGGAAAAAGGGCTGCCGATGGCAGCCCCTGATACCGATTCCCGGCCTGGCCACACGCCCATGGGCCACTGCAACTGCTACTGCTACGGCCCCTACTGAGCCTCCTGCTCCTGCAGCGCCCGCCACATCACCTTGCCACTGCCACTCTTGGGCAACGCCGCCACAAACTGCACAATGCGCGGCACCTTGTAGACCGCCATGTTCTCGCGGCACCAGTCGATGATCTGCTGCTCGGTCGTGTCCTGGTGCGTGGCGCGCAGCACCACTACCGCCTTCACCGTCTCGCCCCGATAGCTGTCTTTGGCGGCGATGATGCAGGCCTCCTGGATGGCTGGGTGGCGGAACATCAGCGCCTCGACCTCGGCGGGCCAGACCTTGAAACCGCTCGCGTTGATCATGCGCTTGAGCCGGTCGGTCAAAAAGAAATAGCCGTCCTCGTCCATGCGCCCCAGGTCCCCCGAGCGGAAGAACCGCTTGCCCTCGAACTCGATGAAGGCCGAGGCCGTGGCATCGGGCCGCTTCCAGTAGCCCTCGAACACCTCGGGGCCATGGATGATGATCTCGCCCTGCCCGCCCACAGGCAGCTCCTGCAGCGTGTCGGGGTCGATCACCCGCGCGTCGGTGCTCATGAAGGGAATGCCCAGGCACTGCTGCTTGGGGTGGTCGGGCGGGTTGGCGTGCGACGGAGCGGCTGTCTCGGTCAGGCCATAGCCCTCGGAATACCGCAGGCCATACTGCTCCAGCAAGCGCTGCGCCACTGCCTGCGGCATGGCGGCCCCACCCCCACCGATATAGGCCAGGCTGGACAGGTCATAGCTGGCAAAGTTCGGGCTGCCCAACAGGTCGATGACCATGGTGGGAATGTTGGTCCAGGTGGTGACCTGGTAGCGCGATATGAGGCGCCCGGCGAGGTCGCGGTCCCACCGGGGCATGATGACCAGCGTGGCGCCGCAGTAAATCGACGTGTGCATCACGCTCACCATGCCGGTGATGTGGAACATGGGCACCACCGCCAGCGTCACATTGTCGGCTGACCCATTGCCCCACAGGCTGGCGGCCACCGTGTTGTGCATGATGCTTTTGTGCAGGTGCATACAGCCCTTGGGCAGACCGGTGGTGCCACTGGTGTAGGGCAGCAGCGCCAGGTCGGCCGGGCCTACCGACAGGGCGGGTGGCGCTTCCGCACAGGCCAGGGCGTCCGTCCAGGCGTGGGTCTGCCCGCCCTCCAGCGCAGGCAAGGGGTGGCGCGTGCCCAGCCAGTCCATCCAAGCCTCGGGCGGCGCATCCATGCCGGTCACGGCCACGTCGAACGCATCCGAAAACTGTGTGACCACCAGGTGCGCCAGGCGCTCACCAGGAACCAACGCATTGCTGGCCTTGGCCATCTCGGAGGCCAGGTCACCGGTGGTGATCGCCACCTTGGTGTCGGGGTCGGTGATGTAGTGCTTGAGCTCTTCGGCCCGATTCATCGGATTGACCGGCACCACCACCGCATTGGCCCGCAGGATGGCGAAATGCGCCATCACCAGCTGCGGGCAGTTCTGCATGCACAGCACCACACGGTCGCCGCGCTGCACGCCCAGCTGGGCCAGCCGCGCAGCCAGGCGCTCCGCGCCTTCCATCAATTGCCGATAGCTGACCGTGGTCCCAAAAAACACCAGCGCCGCCTTGTCGGGGTAGCGGCGTGCATTGGTCGCCAGGTTGTCCCACAGCGAGGTGGACGGCAGGGTGATGGACTTGGGCAGCCGGCGGGGCCAGAACTTGTAGTGAGCGCGCATGGAGCAGGGATTCCTTTGAAGAACACAGCCTAGTTCGCATGGTGCCCCACGGCATTGGGGATGGCACTGATGCTGCGTCGCGCATGTGACGCCGAGGTACCGGTCGCACGCGGCGCAGTGACCACAGGCTGGCGGCACAGCGCCAGCGCTTCTGGGGCAGCTGTGATCGAGATGCGTCGGCTACCATCGTCGCCACGCCGCTTGTTCCTCCTACCTACCAAGACTCGACGACATGCTGACCCTCGTCTACTACGCCCTGATGCTCCTGGTCGGTTACTTCTTTTACCGGTACGGACAGAAGTTGCTCAACCAGGGCTTGCGCGACGAGAACGATGAGTTCACCAAACCACCTGTCGGGCCCATCGGCTTCTTGCTCGTTGCCGGTTTGGGTTGCTATCTTTTGTTCGAAGCCCTGCGCGCAGTGGTGCTGCGAGAAATTCCCTGCGTTGGAAAGGGCTGCGCCGGGCAGGTCTACACCCTGGCAGAGCATTCCGGCCAGTACTGGGCCAACCTGTTTTTTGTGGTGTGGTTGGTGCTCGCCCTGGGCTACACGATGTACGTGACGATCAAGATCTGGACCAGGGGGTAAGGCGCAGGCCTCCACCCCGGCCATCAGCTATTGACCTGCGCCCACAGCTTGTCCAGCCGCTTCACACTCACTGGCTGCGGCGTGCGCAGCTCCTGCGCAAAGAAGCTCACGCGCAGCTCCTCCAGCAGCCAGCGCAGCTCTTGCATGCGCGCATCCACCTGCCCCTTGCGCTCGGCCACCAGGCGCCAGTAGCGCTGCTCTTGCGGGCGCAGCTCAGCCAGCTTGGCAGCGTCGCGGGCGGGGTCGACGCGGTATTTATCAAGCCGCAGCGTGATGGCCTTGAGGTAGCGGGCGTAGTGGGCCAGTTGCGTCCACGGGGCCACGGCAATGAAGTTCTTGGGCACCAGGCGCTGCAGCTGCTGCAGTGCGTCCGCAGTGGCTTCGGGGGCGTTTTTGGTGTCCTTGATCTTGCGGGCGGCGGCTGCGTATTCGGTGAGGATGGTGGCGGCCAGGCGCGCCACCTCATTGGCGATCAACGTGAGGCGCCCCCTGCCCTCTTCAACGCGGCGTTTGAAGGCAACTTCGTCGGTGGGCAGCGGGTCGAGCAAAAAGGCCCGGTCCAGCGCCACGTCGATGATCTGGGTGCGCAGCTCTTCCTGCGTGCCCAGGGGCATGAACGCTACGGCCATTTTCTGCAGATCGGGGATGTTTTTTTCCAGGTACTTGAGCGCGTCCTTGATCTGCAGCGCAAACAGGCGGCGCAGGCCCGCGCGGTGTTTGGCGGCGGCGACTTCGGGCTCGTCAAAAACCTCGATGGTCACAGCGTCGCCGCCGTCGATGAGTGCAGGAAAGCCGATCAGCGTCTGCCCGGCCTTTTTGATCTCCATCAGCTCGGGCAACTCGCCAAACGTCCAGGTGGTGTAGCGCTGGCCTGCGGGGGTCGATGGGGTGACGCTCGCAGGTTTCGCGGTGGCGGGCGCTGCCCCCTTTACTCCTGATTTAGTAGCTGCTTGCGCTTTACCATCAAGCGCTGGAGGCATTTTTGAATCATTTTTTTCACTCTCTGCCGCCCCGCCACCGAGCTTGAGCCCTGCCAGCGCCTGGAATGCGCCGCGCGCCTTGGCGCCCCATTCGGCCTTGAGCGCGCCCAGGTTGCGGCCGTGGCCCAGCTGGCGGCCGTGCTCATCCACCACGCGGAAGTTCATGAACAGGTGGGGGCTGAGCATGTCGAGCTTGAAGTCCGCCCGCTTCACGTCGAGCGAGGTTTCGTCGCGCACCTGCTTGAGCAGCACGTCGGTGAGGCTGCCGGTGCCAAAACGTTCGGGCGTGCCCAGCAGCGCGGCCAGACGGGTGGCGGACTCGGGCAGCGGCACAAAGCGGCTGCGTGGGCGCTGCGGCAGGCTTTTGAGCAGCGCCTGGATCTTGTCCTTGAGCATGCCGGGCACCAGCCATTCGCAGCGCTCGTCGCTCACCTGGTTGAGCACAAAGAGCGGAATGGTCACGGTGATGCCGTCACGCGCATCGCCGGGCTCGTGCAGGTAGCTGGCGGCGCAGTCCACACCACCGAGGCGCACTGTTTTGGGAAAGGCGTTGGTGGTGATGCCTGCGGCCTCGTGGCGCATCAGTTCTTCGCGGGTGAGCTTGAGCAGGTCGGGCTGCTTTTTACTTTCTTCGCGGTACCACGCCTCAAAGCTGTGGCCGCTGCATACCTCGGGCGGCAGCTGCTGGTCGTAGAAGGCGTAGATGAGTTCGTCGTCCACCAGCACGTCCTGGCGCCGCGACTTGTGCTCCAGCTCTTCGACCTTGGCGATGAGCTTCTGGTTGGCGGCCAGGAAGGGCAGCTTGGTCTCCCAGTTGCCACCCACCAGCGCCTCGCGGATGAACACCTCGCGCGCGGCGTGGGGGTCTACCTTGCCGAAGTTCACGCGGCGGTTGTTGTAGACCACGATGCCGTAGAGCGTGGCGCGCTCCAGCGCCACCACTTCGGAAGACTTTTTCTCCCAGTGCGGGTCAAGCAGCTGCTTGCGCAGCACATGCCCGCCAATCTGCTCCAGCCACTGCGGCTCGATGGCCGCGATGCCCCGGCCAAACAGACGCGTGGTTTCCACCAGTTCCGACGCCACGATCCAGCGGCCGGGCTTCTTGTTCAGGTGCGCGCCGGGGTGTTTGTAGAACTTGATGCCGCGCGCGCCCAGGTACCAGTCTTCCTCGTCGCTCTTGGCGCCCACGTTGCCCAGCAGCCCGGCCAGCATCGACAGGTGCAGCTGCTCGTAGCTGGCGGGCTGGGTGTTGATCTGCCACTTGTGCTCGGTGACCACCGTAAGCAGCTGGGTGTGGATGTCGCGCCACTCGCGCAGGCGCCGGATGCTGATGAAGTTCTGGCGCAACAGCTGCTCGTACTGGCGGTTGCTGAGTTTGTGAGTCGCAGCGGGGACGGCGACGGGTACAGCAGGCGCTGCGGCAGGACTGCCCCCGCCACTGCGCTGCGCCACCGGCAAGTAGGCCTGCGAAGGCGCTTTCTGCGCGGCCATCGCCTTCTGGGCACGGGCCGACGGCAGGCTGGGCGCTCCGCCCCGCGCTTCGTTGATCCACTTCCACAGCTTGAGGTAGCCGCTGAACTCGCTCTTATCGTCGTCGAACTTGGCGTGCGCCTGGTCGGCCTGCTGCTGCGCCTCCATGGGGCGGTCGCGCACGTCCTGCACGCTGAGCGCACTGGCAATCACCAGCACCTCATCGAGCGCCTTGCGGTCGCGCGCCTCGATGATCATGCGGCCCACGCGCGGGTCCAGCGGCAGGCGCGACAGTTCCACGCCCATGGGGGTCAGCTCGTTGGCGTCGTCCACCGCACCCAGCTCGGCCAGCAGCTGGTAGCCGTCGGCGATCGCGCGGCCCGAAGGCGCCTCGATGAAGGGGAACTGCGTCACGTCGCCCAGGTGCAGCGACTTCATGCGCAGGATGACGCCTGCCAGCGATGACCGCAGGATTTCGGGGTCGGTAAAACGGGGGCGGCCATTGAAACCAGCCTCGTCATACAGGCGAATGCAGATGCCGTTGGCCACCCGGCCGCAGCGGCCGGCACGCTGGTTGGCGGCGGCCTGGCTGACGGGCTCGACCAGCAGCTGCTCGACTTTGCTACGGAAAGAATAGCGCTTCACGCGCGCTGTTCCTGCGTCAATGACGTACCGCACGCCTGGTACGGTGAGCGAAGTCTCGGCCACATTGGTGGCCAGCACGATGCGGCGGCCTGTGTGGCCGTCAAAGATGCGGTCCTGCTCCGCCTGACTAAGGCGCGCGAACAGCGGCAGCACCTCGGCATTGCGCATCACGGGCTGGTGCGACAGGTGCTTGCGCAGGTGGTCGGCGGCCTCGCGAATCTCGCGCTCGCCGGGCAAAAAAACCAGGATGTCGCCTGCCGCATTGCCCTGCCACAACTCATCCACGCCATCGGCAATGGCCTCGTTCAGTCCGTAGTCGCGGCTTTCTTCAAACGGGCGGTAGCGCTGCTCGACCGGGAAGGTGCGGCCCGACACCATGATGATGGGTGCGGGGCCTTTGGAAGACTCGAAGTGCTTGGCGAACCGGTCCGCATCGATGGTGGCCGAGGTGACGATGACCTTAAGGTCCGGCCGACGCGGCAGGATCTGGCGGATGTAGCCCAGCAGGAAGTCGATGTTGAGGCTGCGCTCGTGCGCCTCATCAATGATGATGGTGTCGTAGTTCTTGAGCAGCGGGTCGGTCTGCGTCTCGGCCAGCAAGATGCCGTCGGTCATCAGCTTGACGGAGGCATCCCGGCTCAGGCGGTCCTGGAACCGCACCTTGAAGCCCACCACATCCCCCAGCGGCGTGTTCAGCTCTTCGGCAATGCGCTTGGCCACGCTGCTGGCCGCAATGCGGCGCGGCTGGGTGTGGCCGATGAGCTGGCCCTTGGTGCCTGGCCTGGCGTTGCACTTGCCCCGGCCCAGCGCCAGTGCAATCTTGGGCAACTGCGTGGTCTTGCCTGAGCCCGTTTCGCCGCACACGATGATGACCTGGTGCTTCTTGATGGCCTCCATGATCTCTTCGCGCTTGCCCGATACGGGCAGGGACTCAGGAAAAGTGATGCGCAGCGGCGCAGTGCGCGGGGCGGTTGGCAAGGGGTGGGGAGGCGCGGATTCGGTCATGGAGGGCTGCATTATCCGAGCCGGGCGTTGGCCGCGTGCAACACGGGCCATGCGCGCGGTTGCCAGCCCGGGTGCGGGGCTTCCACAATCGCGCCTCGACTGGCGATGCCTCCGTGGCCAATGCCCCCAGGAATACCGAATGCCCCGACAGCCATCCGCCCAGAATCTTGTTGATCAGCCCCGCCTTTTTCCTGCATCGCGCCGTGGTTGGCTGACCTGGGCGGGCACCAGCGCGATGGCTTCGCTGCTGCCCGGTTGTGGTGGCAGCAGCACTGCATCCCCCACCCTCACAACGACCATTGCCTGGGGTCGCAAGGAAATTCGCGAAGCCATGCAAAGCAGCAAGATGCGGGCGGCCTCCGTGGCACTGCTGCACAACGACCACATCGTCTGGCAAGAGGCCTTCGGTGCGCTGGATGCAAACGCCACCACGCCCGCAACGCCCGACACACGCTTTAACGTCGGCTCCGTCAGCAAGGTGCTCGCGGCGCTGGCCATCATGGTGCTGGTAGACCGCAGGCTGGTGCAGTTGGATGCCCCGGTGGTGGCCTACCTGCCGCAGTTCGCGATGCTGTCGCCGGGCTACCGCGACATCACCGTCCGGCACCTGCTGAGCCATGCCTCGGGGTTGCCCGGCACCCACCTGCACAACATGTTTGCCTTTGCACCGCTGCCGGGCTATGCCGCCGAGGTGGAGGCAGCGATGGCCAATGTGCACCTCAAGCACGCCCCCGGCGCCATGGCGGTGTACTGCAACGACGGTTTCACGCTGATCGAGCGCATCGTGCTGGCCGTCACCGGGCAACCCTACCCGGCGTTTGTGCAGTCCGCCCTGCTCAACCCGCTGGGCATGGCCCGATCAGGCTACACGCTGCAGCCGTTGCCACCGGGCAGCTTTGCCCCCGGCAGCATCAACGACGCGCCGCAGGGCCAGGAGTTCGTGATGGGCTACGCCACGGGCGGGCTGTGCACCACACCCGGCGACATGATGAAGCTGGCCGCCATGCTCATCCAGGGCGGCGAGCACGATGGCCAGCGCATCGTGTCAAAAACCAGCGTGGCCGAGATGGGCAGGATTCAGAACCAGGGCATGCACCCCAGCCTCACCCCCGACTGGCAGTCGGGCCTGGGCTGGGACAGTGCGCGGCACCCGGGCTTGAACGCTGCGGGCGTGCTCGCGTGGCAAAAGAGCGGCGGCACCATGTTTTATTCCAGCGACTTCTGCGTGCTGCCCCAGGCGGGCATGGCGGTCATGATCACCGGCAACGCCGCCAGCTTCAAGCCGGGCCCGATTGCCGAGGGCATTGCGCTGCGCGCCTTGCAGGAGATGGGGCAACTGCGTGTGCTGCCGCCCCGGGTCTCGACCGCCGCCCCCGCCATGGCCACCGCATCCTCCAGCGCGGTGGATGCCCTGCTCGGCATCTATGGCAACTATTCCGCGCCCATCAAAGCCGTCTCGCCCGACCGCCAACAGGTTGACCTGTGGTCGTGGAACCCAAAACTGCAGGACTGGAAAAACCTGAGCACCGGGCTTCGCCTGCGCAGCGATGGCTGGTGGTGGTCAGACGCCCAGCCTGGCACCCACTACCGCTGGGAGCAGTCCGAAGGCCGCCGCTACCTCCTTGCGCGCGAGGCCGCCACGGCGGGGCACTACTGGATCACCGTGCCCATCGGCCAACAGATGCCGCCCGCACCCGGCCCCCTTGCCGCCCCCTGGACTGCGCGGCTCGACAGCACCTGGCTGCTGACCAACGAAGCACCCACATCCATTCCGCTGGCCATTGGCGTGGGGGCCTCCAGACTTCGGGAGCTGCCCGAACTGCCCGGCTACCTGTTCTGGGACGAGAGCCAGTTCCTGCTGCCCTTGTCGGCGGACCGGGCCGGCATGACCGTGCAGGTGCCGCTCAACGCGGGCCGTGATCTGGTGGAACTGGTGGTGCAGACGCGCGACAAGGAAGAATGGATACACGCGGCTGGTTGGATCTACCGGCGCCAAGCCTGAAAACTGCGCTGTTCACCCCCACCGCACTGTTCTTTTCAAGCGACAAATTCAGCCGATTGCGGCGCCTTCGGCTTGCCAAGCACCGGGGGCATCGCCACAATTCGCGCTTCTTTCAGGCCGCGCCCGCCGCAACGGCAGCCCCTGAAAACACTGGAGGTCACCACCATGTTTGTTCCCTTGTTCGCTCCCGCCTGACCACAGTCCACCGCCCCGGCTGGACTGTGCATTCACAGCAATTCCAGCCACGGCAAGCGCGTTTCTGCACCTTTCATTGCAGCGCCCCACAAGCCCTGGCTCCATTGCCGGGGTTTTTTGTTTGTGGAGTGCACATGAGTGCCAAAAAACTGTCTCGGGCCTTCGCCCAGGGCGAGCTTAAGAAGCTGCGCCGCATGAAGGCGCCCCTGGTGTTGAAGCTCGAAGCCTCGGGCCCGCCCCGAAACCCTGTGGCCGCAGCGCTGGCCCAACGCAGCCTGTCCAGTGCGGCAGGCAAGCACATACGAACCCGTGGTGCCCAGCGCCGTGCGGACAACGTCGCCCTGCGCAAGGCGATCCAGACATCCCGCTTCACCGAAAGCGACTGATACAAAACGATTGAAAACCATGGACCTTTCTACTCTTCAAGAAACCACGCCGCGCGAGCGCCACACACCGGGCGCTGCCCACCGGGAGCTGCTGGCCGAGCGGCAGCAGGCGCTGGCAAATGCCGCAGCACAGCTCAAGGCCGAGCTGTTTGGCATCGACGACGTGATCGACCGCGTGATCGATGCCATCCGCGCCTGGTACGTTTTGCCCCAGCTCATCACCCGCCCCGTCATCGTCTGCCTGTGGGGCCTCACGGGCACGGGCAAGACGCAGCTCACGCGGCGCCTGGCGCAACTGCTGGGCTTTTACGACCGTTTTGTCGAAGTTCAGATGGATGGCTTCAGCCACGGCGCGAGCTACCGTAGCTCGTCCATCTCGGGCATGCTGGGCGACTCCGGCATCCACGAGGGCGCACCGGGCATGCTGGTGCTGGACGAGTTCCAGCGCTTTCGCACAGTGAGCACCAAGGGCGAGGAGGTCAAGGTGGAGCGCTACCAGGATGTATGGACGCTGCTGTCCGACGGGCGCTTGCCGCCCGCTTTGAGCGCCCTGACCAACATCGAGCGCAAGCTGGCCGACGCGCACTACGAAGCCGAGCGCGCCGACGACAACGAGGAGGAGCGCGCCGGCAAGAAGCCCTACCGCTTTCAGCTCGACGCCTGGGACGCGCAGGAACTCAAGCGCATGCTCAAGCTGCAAGAGCCACTTGCCGAGATCATGCAGTGGCCTCCCGCACAGGTGCAGGCCCTGTTCACACGGTTCCAGCAGTCGCTTTCTTCCTGGGAGACCGACTACAGCAAGCTGCTGGTGTTCGTCTGCGGCAACCTCGACGAGATGTACCACGAGACCGCGCAGCGCGTGGAAGACTGCGACACCGATGCCGACATCTTCCACCGCCTCACGCGCAAGCTCTCCCTCATCGATGTGAAGAAGGCGCTTAGCGAACGCTTCAAGCCTGAGCAGATCGCGCGGCTGGGCAACGAGCACGTGATCTACCCCTCGTTCAACAAGGCCACCTACGAGCAGCTCATCCGCAACCTGTGTGCGCGGTATTGCGACGACATTGCCGCCCAGTGCGGCGTGCGCTTTGCCATCGGGCAGGACGTGCACGATGAACTGTATGCCAACGCGGTGTTTCCGGCCCAGGGCACGCGGCCGCTGTTCTCGTCGGTGCATGCCATCCTCAGCGCCAATTTGGTCAACGCCGCGCTCTGGGTGCTGGAACAGCAGCTGCCCCTGGCGCAGGACTTTGACATCACGCTGGCGGACGACAAGCACCATCTGGTGGTTCAGGGCGCCGGCGCTAGCGGAGCCGTGCAGCAGGCGCAGTTTGCGGTGACGCTGGAGCTCAACCGCCTCAAGCAGCGCGCCAATGCCGACTTCCGCGCCCTGCTGGCCGTGCACGAAGCAGGCCACGGGCTGGTCTACTGCCTGCTGTTCGGCCAAGCCCCGCAAGAGGTGAAGATCAACATCGCCTCGTTCGAGGGCGGCTACAACAGCTTTGCGGGCCTGAAGGTAACCACGCGCCAGAACGCGCTCGACATGATGTGCGTGGGCCTGGCGGGCCGCGTGGCCGAGGAGCTGGTGTTTGGTGAAATGGCCTGCACGACCGGCGCGGAGCAGGACTACAAGCAGGTCACGGCCGAGGCTGCGCGGTTCATTCGCCACCATGGGTTTGGCACGCGGCTGTCCCGCACGGACGTCACTGTAGAGCTGGACAACCACCTCAACACCGACGTGGAACCCAGCAACGCCGCCATCGAGGAACTGCTGCAGTCCCAATACCAGCGCGCCAGCGCCCTGCTGGGCCAGTACCGGGGCGCCCTCACCCGCCTGGTAGAGGCCCTGCTGGACCACGGCATGATCGCCCAGCCCGAGATGCAGGCGCTGATGGCCCAAAGTGGCGTGGCCATTGCGGTGGCAGCCCACACGGGGCCTGACGAAGCCCTGATCCTGGAGCCCTTTGCGGCCCGGCTGGCGGCGTTTCGGCAACAAACCGGGGGCCAGGCTGCAACTGCCCCAGACAGCGAAAGCCCTGCATGCTTATGATGCGCGACTTGGCGGCCCTGCTCAGCTGCCTTTCATTGCCAGTTTTTCCGTAGCTCCAAGGCCACCCACCGCTCTCCACTGCCATGTCCGCCGTTTTCAACTTCACCTTCGTCCCCTGGTTCCGCTCGGTGGCGCCTTACATCCACAAGTTCCGCAACCAGACGTTTGTGATCGGGCTCACGGGGGAGGCGATTGCGGCCGGCAAGCTGCACAGCATTGCGCAAGACCTGGCACTGATCCAGGCCATGGGCGTAAAGATTGTTCTGGTACACGGTTTTCGCCCACAGGTGAACGAACAGCTGGCCGCTAAGGGCCATGCAGCCAAGTATTCGCATGGCATCCGCATCACCGACTCGGTGGCGCTCGATTGCGCGCAGGAGGCTGCGGGCCAGTTGCGTTATGAAATCGAGGCCGCCTTCAGCCAGGGGCTGCCCAACACGCCCATGGCGGGCGCCACCGTGCGGGTGATCTCGGGCAACTTCCTGACCGCGCGGCCCGTGGGCATTGTGGATGGGGTGGACTTTCAGCACTCGGGCCTGGTGCGCAAGGTAGACGTGGCGGGCATCCAGCGCACGCTGGACATGGGTGCACTGGTGCTGCTGTCGCCGTTTGGCTTCTCGCCCACGGGCGAGGCTTTCAACCTGAGCATGGAAGAAGTGGCCACCAGCGTGGCCATTGAGCTGCGGGCCGACAAGCTGATCTTCTTGACCGAGGTGCAAGGCATCCGCATGTCGCCCACCGAGCCCGAGAGCGACGACAACCCCATCGACACCGAGCTGCCGCTGGCCGCCGCGCAAGCCTTGCTGGCGCAGCTACCACCCGCACAGCAGCCCACGGACACGGGCTTTTACCTGCAGCACTGCGTGAAGGCCTGCAAGGCTGGCGTGGAGCGCAGCCACATCCTGCCGTTTGCGGTGGATGGATCACTGTTGCTGGAGGTGTATGTGCACGATGGCATCGGCACCATGGTCATTGACGAAAAGCTGGAAGAGCTGCGCGAGGCCACGATTGACGACGTGGGCGGCATCCTTCAGCTCATCGAGCCGTTTGAGAAAGACGGCACGCTGGTCAAGCGCGACCGCACAGAGATCGAACGCGACATTGCCACCTACACCATCATCGAGCACGATGGAGTGATCTTTGGCTGCGCAGCGCTCTACCCCTACCCCGAGGCCAAGACGGCCGAGATGGCCGCCGTGACGGTGTCACCGCAAAGCCAGGGCACGGGCGATGGAGAAAAGCTGCTCAAGCGCATCGAGCAGCGCGCGCGGCTGCAAGGGCTGGACAGTATCTTTGTGCTCACCACCCGCACCATGCACTGGTTCATCAAGCGCGGATTCCAGCCCGTGGACCCGGACTGGCTGCCCGATGCGCGCAAGCGCAAGTACAACTGGGACCGGCGCAGCCAGGTGCTGGTCAAGAAGCTCTGAACGTCTCGCGCGCCGCCGCCACGGCCCGCGCTACCTGCGCAATCGCCGCATCTCGCTGCTCGGGCTTGGCGGTAGACCGCGTGAGATAACACGTCACCAGCACCGGAGCGCCTCCAGCCGGAGGCCACATCACCGCCACATCATTGGCCGTGCCGCTGTCACTGGCAGTGCCCGTCTTGTCCCCCACCTTCCAGCCCGGCACACCCGCGCGCAGGCGCTTGTCGCCCGTGCTCGTCTCTACCAGCCAGCGCTGCAGCCAGGCGCGCGACGGGGGCGTGAGTACATCGCCCAGCACCAGCTTTTGCAGGGTCTGCAGCATGGCCTGCGGCGTGGTCGTGTCGCGCGGGTCGCCCACCTTGGCTTCGTTCAACGTGGGCTCGGTGCGGTCCAGCCGTGTGATGCTGTCGCCCAGTGACCGCACAAAGGCCGTGAACCCCGCCGGGCCGCCGTGGCGCGCCAGCAGCACGTTGGCGGCGGTGTTATCGCTCAGGCTCACGGTGGCGGAGCACAGCTCGCCGACCGTCAACCCGCCCCCATCGCCCGCACGGGGGCCACTGACGGGTGAATATGCCACCACATCGCCCGCAGCGTAGTGCACGCGGGCATCCAGTCGCTCCTTGCCCTGGTCCACCAGCGCCAGCATCCAGCCCGCCAGCACCGCCTTGAAAGTGCTGGCCATGGCAAAGCGCTCGTCCTGGCGCCAGCCCAACTGCAGGCCCGAGCCCGTGTCCAGCATGGCCACGCCCAAGCGGCCCTGGGCAGTGCGTTCGATGTTGGCGAGGGTCTCGTTCCATTCGCGGGTGGTCTTGTCGCGGTTCGCTGCGTTGCTGGTGGCCGCGCAACCCCAAAGAGGCATGGTGGCAGCCGCCGTCAAACCCAAGGAAAACTGTCGTCTTTGCATAAAAATTGGAGGTGAGTGAAGACAAGGCCTGAACGATAAAGAGCTTGAGCCCAAAGCACCATCGACAATAATTGCCGCCAGCCCCTAGAAAAACTTATGCATCTCCCGCTCAATGCCCTGCGCGCGTTCGAAGCCTCGGCGCGCCACCTCAACCTGACGCGGGCGGCCCAGGAGTTGCACGTCACGCAGACAGCGGTCAGCCAGCACATCCGCAAGCTCGAAGACCGCCTGGGCAAGCCACTGTTTCGCCGCCTGCCGCGTGGCCTGGCGTTGACGGACGAAGGGCAGGCGCTGCTGCCAGTGGTGACGGAATCGTTCTCCAACCTGGCGCGCGCCCTGGAAAAACTGGGCGACACCCGCCCACGCGAGGTGCTGACCGTGGGCGCCGTGGGCACCTTTGCCGTGGGCTGGCTGCTGCCTCGGCTGCGCGACTTTCAGCAGGCCTGCCCGTTTGTGGACCTGCGCCTGCTCACGCACAACAACCGGGTGGACATGGCGGGCGAAGGGCTGGACTATGCGATCCGCTTTGGGGACGGCGCCTGGCATGGCACCCACGCCGAACGCATCATGGACGCGCCCATGTCGGTGATGTGCACGCCCGCCCTGGCCCACGGCCTGCGCACCGCCGCCGACCTGGCGCGGCAACCGCTGCTGCGCAGCTACAGGGCGGACGAATGGGCCTCCTGGTTCGAGGCCGCTGGGGCGCCCTGCCCCGTGGTGCGCGGCGCGGTGTTCGACTCGTCCCTCACGCTGGCCGAGGCGGCGGCGCAAGGCGCCGGCATGGCGCTGCTGCCTGTGAAGATGTTCACACGCGAGCTACAGCAAGGGCGGCTGGTGCAGCCCTTTGCGCTGGAGTTGCATCGCGGTGCCTACTGGTTGACGCACTTGCAGTCGCGCAGCGAAACGACGGCCATGCAGGCGTTCCGGCAATGGCTGCAGGCCCAGGCCAGCATCCCCCTTGCGGCGGACGCTGTGGCTGAGGCTTCAGTCCAGAAAATTAAATCAAACTAGGGCCTAGCGCTTATAGATGAAGCATTCATAGCTATAAAATATATAGCAACCTACAAGGCACGCGCCAGGAAGGGCTTCACATTCAAGACTGCGCAGCCGACCATCCCCCGCCCAGCGCCTTGTACAGCGTCACACCGTTGGTCAGGCGTGCCAGCCGGGTGCCTATGAGCGTCTGGCGCGCGCCGTACCACGAGCGCTGGGCGTCCAGCACATCGAGGTAACTGTCCACGCCCCGGTCAAACCGGGCCTGCGACATCTGCAGCACCTCGCCACTGGCTTGCACCAAGGCGTTCTGCGCCTGCAGCTGGTCACCCACGGCGCTGCGCTGGGCCAACGCATCGGCCACTTCGCGAAAGGCGGTCTGGATGGATTTTTCGTACTGCGCCACGGCAATGCCTTGTGCGGCCTTGGCGCTGTCGAAGTTCGCCTGGTTGGCCCCGCCATCAAAGATGGGCAGGCTGATCTGCGGCATGAAGCTCCAGGCGCCCGAGCCGGCCTTGAACAGGCTGGACAAATCGGCACTGCTGCTGCCCACTGCGGCGGTGAGGCTGATGCGCGGATAAAACGCCGCCCGCGCCACGCCGATGTTGGCCGTGGCGGCCTTGAGCTGGTGTTCGGACTGCAGCAGATCGGGCCTGCGCAGCAGCAGGTCGGACGGCACACCGGCAGGCAGATCGGGCAAAGCATTCAACGTATCGCCCAACGCATCGGGCGCCAGAGCCTCGGGAACCGGCGTGCCCAGCAACAGGGCCAGGGCGTTGCGGTCTTGCGCCACCTGGCCGGTGTAGCGGGCCACGTCCACACGCGCACTTTCCACGCTGGTTTGCAGCTGGCGCAGCGTGAGGCCAGAGGCGGCGCCCAGCTCAAACCGCGTCTGCGTGAGCCGGTACGACTCGCTCTGGCTGCGCAGGGTTTCTTGTGCCAACGCCAGGCGTTCCAGGTCGGCGGCCCAGTTCAGATAGGCCGTGGTCACCTCGGCCACCAGGCTGATCTGCGTGGTGCGGCGGGCCTGCTCGGTGGCCAGAAACTGCTCCAGCGCCTGGTTGCTGAGGTTGCGCACGCGGCCAAACAAGTCCAGCTCATACGCACTCACGCCCAGGTTGGCGCTGTACTGGTGGCTGGTGACGGCTGCGCCCGTGCCCGACACGCTGGCGGGCGTGCGCGCTGCGGTGCCGCTGCCCGTGGCGTTCACAGTGGGCAGGGTTTGCGCGTCTTGCACGCGGTATTGCGCGCGGGCTTGCTCGATGTTGAGGACGGCCACGCGCAGGTCGCGGTTGTTGGACAGGGCCAGCTCGATCAGGCCGCGCAGCTTGGTGTCAGCAAAGAACGTGCGCCAGTCGATGTCGGCAGCAGAGCTGCTTTCAGGCGCCGCATCAGGATATGCCGCTGGCACAGGGGCGGCAGGCCGCTCGTAGGTGGGCGCCAGATTGGCACAGCCCCCCAGCACCAATGCAGCGGCCACCAGGGACAAAGTCAGGGAACGAGGCATCTCAATGGCCCTCCAGCAAAACAGGGGAAGTCATGGGCGCGGCACTGTCCGTGGCTTGCTTTTGGCGCCCGAACAGCTTTTGCACCACCACAAAAAACAGCGGCACGAAGAAGATGGCCAGTACCGTGCCGGACACCATGCCGCCCACCACGGCCGTGCCCAGCGCGTTTTGTGCGCCAGCGCCTGCACCCTTGCTCAGCATCAGGGGCAACACGCCCAGGATGAACGCGAGCGAGGTCATCAAGATAGGCCGCAGTCGCATGCGGGCAGCGGTGATGGCAGCCTCGACCAGCTGCATGCCTTTGGCGTAAAGCTCCTTCGCAAACTCGACGATCAGGATGGCGTTCTTGGACGCCAGCCCCACCGTGGTGAGCAGCCCCACCTGGAAGTACACGTCGTTCATCTTCCAGGTCAGCACGGCCGCAGCCAGCGTGCCCAGCACACCCAGCGGCACCACCAGCAGCACCGAGAACGGAATCGACCAGCTCTCATACAACGCCGCAAGGCATAGGAAAACCACCAGGATCGACACGGCATACAGCAGCATGGCCTGGCCGCCCGCCTCGCGCTCCTGGCGCGAGACTCCCGTCCACTCAAAGCCAATGCCTGCAGGCAACTCGGCCGCATGGCGCTCGACCAGGTCCAGCGCCTGGCCGCTGGACAAGGCGCCCGGCAAGGCCATGCCCAGGATTTCGACCGAAGGCACGCCGTTGTAGCGCTCCAGGCGGGGCGAGCCCGTGGTCCAGCGCGAGGTAGAGAACGCGCTGAACGGAACCATGGTGCCGCTGCTGTTGCGCACAAACCATTTGTTGATGTCCTCGGGCACCATGCGGTGCGGCGCATCGGCCTGCAAGAACACCTTCTTCACCCGACCCTTGTCCAGAAAGTCGTTGACGTAGCTGCTGCCCCACGCCACCGAGAAGGTGTTGTTGATGTCCGCCATCGACAAGCCCAGCGAGCCCGCCTTGTGCTCGTCGATCTCCAGACGGAACTCGGGCGCGTCTTCCATGCCGTTGGGGCGCACCGCCACCAGGCCGGGTTCTTTCATCAGCGCGCCCAGCAACTGGTTGCGCGCGGCCATGAGGGCGTCGTGGCCCAGGTTGGCGCGGTCTTGCAGCATCAAATCAAACCCGCTGGCGTTGCCCAGCTCGGACACCGCAGGCGGCGCAAACGCAAACACCGAGGCATTGCGGATCTGCGACAGCGCGCCCATCGCCTTGTTGGCCACGGCCTGGGCCTTGAGACCCGGGGCCGTGCGATCCCCCCAGGGCTTGAGCTTGACGAACGCAAAGCCGGTGTTCTGCCCGCTGCCCGCAAAGCTGAAGCCCGCCACGGTGAAGATGGCGTCCACCGCGTCCTTTTGCTCTTCCAGAAAGTGGTGCTGCACCTGGTCCAGCACCTTGATGGTGTTGCTCTGCGTGGCGCCGGGGGGCAACTGCACGATGGCAAACAGCGTGCCCTGGTCTTCATCCGGCAGGAAGCCAGCAGGGATCTTGGTGAACACAAAGCCCACGGCCACCACTACGATGGCGTAGCCCACCATCCAGCGCCCGCTGCTCTTCAGCATGCGCTGCACCACGCTCTGGTACCCCCGGTTGCTGCGGTCAAACGCACGGTTGAAGGCGCCAAAGAAGCCCTTGGTCGCCAGGCCGTGGCCCTTGGGCACTGGCTTGAGCAGCGTGGCGCACAGCGCGGGCGTGAGGACCATGGCCACCAGCACCGACAGCGTCATGGCCGACACGATGGTGACGGTGAACTGGCGGTAGATGACGCCGGTGGAGCCCCCAAAGAACGCCATGGGTACAAACACCGCCGCCAGCACCAGGGCCACGCCCACCAGCGCGCCAGTGATCTGACCCATGGATTTGCGCGTGGCCTCCAGCGGCGACAAACCCTCTTCGCTCATCACCCGCTCCACGTTTTCGACCACCACAATGGCGTCGTCCACCAGCAGGCCAATGGCCAGCACCATCGCCAGCATGGTCAGCGTGTTGAGCGAATAACCAAACGCCGCCAGCACACCAAACGTGCCCAGCAGCACCACCGGCACCGCAATGGTGGGGATGAGCGTGGCGCGGAAGTTCTGCAAGAACAGGTACATCACCACGAACACCAGCACCACGGCCTCGATCAATGTCTTGACCACTTCTTCGATGGAGATGCGCACGAAAGGCGTGGTGTCATACGGCTTGATGACCTTCATGCCCTGGGGGAAGAACTTGCTGAGTTCGGCCAGCTTGGCATCTACGGCCTTGACGGTGTTAAGCGCATTGGCGCCCGTGGCCAGCTTGATGGCCAGACCCGCCGCGGGTTTGCCATTGAAGCGCGCCACGGTGTCATAACTCTCACCACCCAGCTCGATGCGCGCCACATCGCTCAAGCGCACTGCGGCGCCGCTGGCCTGGGTGCGCAGCAAGATGCCCGCAAACTCGTCGGCCGTCTTCATGCGCGTTTGCGCGGTGATGGTGGCGTTGAGCTGCTGGCTGGAGGTGGACGGCAGCCCGCCCAGTTGCCCGGCAGACACCTGCGCGTTCTGCGCCTGGATGGCGTTTTTCACATCCAGCGGAGTGAGGTTGAAGCTGTTGAGTTTGCTGGGGTCGAGCCAGATGCGCATGGCGTATTGCGAGCCAAACAGCATGGTGTCGCCCACGCCTTCCACGCGGCTGATGGGGTCTTGCACGTTGGCCGCCACGTAGTCAGACAGGTCAGAGCCGTTGAGCTTGCCGTCTTCCGACACAAAGGCCAGCACGTTCAGGAAGTTGTTGGCCGACTTGGTCACGCGCACCCCCTGCTGCTGCACCTCTTGCGGCAGCAGCGGCGTGGCCAGGGCCAGCTTGTTTTGCACCTGCACCTGGGCGGTGTCGGGGTCGGTGCCGTTCTCAAAGGTCAGCGTGATGGTGACGCTGCCCGAGGATTCGCTGGTGGAGGCGATATAGGACAGCTTGTCCAGCCCCTTCATCTTCTGCTCGATGACCTGGGTGACAGAGTCTTCCAGCGTTTTGGAAGATGCCCCCGGATAGGTGGCCGAGATGGCGATGGCGGGGGGCGCAATGGTGGGGTATTGGGCGATGGGCAGCGTCAGCACTGCCATCAAGCCGGCCAGCATCGTGATGATGGCGAGCACCCACGCGAAGATGGGGCGGTCGATGAAAAAACGGGCCATGGGAATGTCTCGCTGGGTGCTCAGTGGGAAGATGTGGCGACGGCAACGGCCGGGCCCGAGGGCTTGGCCTCACTCGCGGCTGCTGTCTTGCGCACAGCAGGGGACTTGGATGCATTGGCTGCGGCAGGAGCAAAGGGCTGGGCCTGCACGGGCTGGCCGGGGCTGGCCTTTTGCTGGCCTTCCACCACCACCACGTCTCCGGCCTTCAGGCCATCGCTGATCAGCCACTGGTCGCCCACAGAGCGATCGGTGGTCACCGTGCGCTGCTGCAGCTTGCCCTCAGCGTCCACCACAAAAGCGTAAGGCTTGCCGGTGGTGTCACGGCCCACGGCGGGCTGGGGCACCAGCAGGGCCTGCTCCAGCACCCCCTCTTCCAGCACCGCCCTGGCATACATGCCGGGCAGCAGATCGGCGCGGGGGTTGGGAAACTCGGCGCGCAGGGTGACGGCCCCGGTGCTCTGGTCCACCGTCACGTCAGAAAACTGCAGCTTGCCGGGCTGCGCGTACACCGTACCGTCCTCCAGCACCAGCCGCACCTGCGCTGCGCCACCCTTGACGGTGCCCGCGTTGACAGCCCGCTTGAGCGCCAGCAGCGTGCTGGTGGACTGGGTCACGTCCACGTAGATGGGATCGAGTTGCTGCACCGTGGCCAGCGCGTTGGCCTGGTTGGCCGTGACCAGCGCACCCGGAGTGACGCTGGAGCGGCCAATGCGGCCCGCGATGGGTGAGGTGATGCGGGTGTAGTCCAGGTTGATGCGCTGTGTCTGCAGCGCGGCCTTCGCGGAGCTGACCTCGGCCTCGGCCTGCTGCAGCGCCGCAGCAGCGTCGTCCGCGTCCTGCTGGCTCACGGCCCTGATGGCGGCCAGCTCCTTGAACCGGCCGGCCTTGAGCCGCACGGTGACCAGGTTGGCCTCGGCCTTGGCCAGCGTGGCCTGGGCGCTGTCCACGCTGGCGCGGTAGATGGCGGGGTCGATCTGGTACAGCAAATCACCCGCCTTCACGTCACTGCCCTCTTTGAAGCGGCGCTGCAGCACCAGCCCGGTGATCTGCGGGCGCACCTCGGCAATCAGTGCGGGGGCCACGCGGCCGGGAAGCTCAGTCGTCAATGCCAGCCGCTGGGGCTGCACGGTGACCACGCTGACATGGGGAGTGCCCTGCGCACCGGTGACCGGAGGCTGGGGCGCCTCGCCACAGGCAGCCAGGGCTAGTGCGGAGACAACGGCCAATACGGCCCCACGTCGGGAAGAAACAATTGGCAGACGCATGACAACACTCCTGGGCCGGGGTGCTGCACATGCCCCCGGCGAGATTGGGAAAGGAAAGACTTGGTTGATAAATGTACCGAACGGTTCGGTATTGGTGATTATCAAATTGACACTTTCCCTTTGTCAAGCAAAAATGGACTCATAGGTACACTTAAGGAGACCGTGTGAAAGTTCGTACAGAAGCCCGCCGCGAGGCCATCCTGGAAGTTGCTTCGCAGGTTTTTGTGGAATTCGGGTTCAAGCGCGCGTCCATGATCGAAATCGTGCGCCGCCTGGGAGGCTCCAAATCCACCATCTACGGCTACTACCCCTCCAAGGAGGCGCTTTTTCAGGCCGTGACGCGTGCGGCTGGCGAAAAACAGATCCAGACGGCTTTTGATGAACTAGCCTCACCGGATGCGATTGACCGCATCGACGCAGTTCTCTCGAAGTTTGGGCAGGAGCTTGCGCAGTTCTTGTGCCGTCCGGACCTGATGGCGACCCATCGCATGGTGCTGGCCGAAGCGGGACACTCGAATGTGGGCGAGCTCTTTTATGAGGCAGGCCCCAAACAAGGGGTCTCTGACCTGGGGGCTTTTTTAGGCCGCGCCATGGAAAAAGGCCGCATGCGCAAAGAAGATCCCACCGTGGCGGCCCTGCAGTTTTTTGCCTTGCTGGAAGCAGAAATCCAGTTGCGCTGGTACTACAGAGACCCGCCGCCCCTTTCTGACACGCAGATCACGGGCATCGCGCAACGGGCTGTCGCCACGTTTTCGCGGGCTTACGAATTGCAGCCCGCCCCCACATCCGGCACAGGCAGCCCATCACCATCCGCGGCGCCGAGCGGCCCTGCCCCAAACGCCGAATCGCAGCCTGCGCTTGGCTGATGCAGCCAGTCGGCTCAAAGATCGAGCTGGGCGGGGTCCAGAAACTCCTGCCCGTAGCGCAAATGGACGCCTTCGCGCACAAACACCTCGAACAGGTCCGGGTCGATGTGCCCGTTGTCGCGCATCCTGCACATGATGGCAATCGCCTCTGACAAGGTCATACCACTCTTGTAGGGCCGATCAGCCGCTGTCAGCGCCTCGAAGATGTCGGCTATGCCCATCATGCGGGCCTGCAGCGACATCTGGTCACGCGTAAGGCCGCGCGGGTAACCCTTGCCGTCCATGCGCTCGTGGTGGCCGCCCGCATACTCCGGCACGTTCTTGAGGTGCCGTGGCCAGGGCAGCGTCTCCAGCATCTTGATGGTGGCAACGATGTGGTAATTGATGGTGTCGCGCTCGGCCTGGTTCAGGGTGCCGGATCGGATGGTGAGGTTCTCCACCTCCTCGGCCGTAAGGAAGCTTGTCTGCACCCCCTGCGGGTTGCGCCAGTGCCGCATGGCGGCGATGTCACGCACGCGCTGCTGGTCCTCGGGGCGCATGGCCTCGGTGCCGGTATTGCAGCGGCGCAGAAACTCGCGGTCTTCTTCCAGTGTGTGGATTTCGTGCTGCAGGGCTTGCAGCTCCTGCCCCTCCGCACGCGCATCCACCACCGGGCGCAGTGCCAGCTGGCGGCGCAGTGCGGCCAGCTCGGCGTCGCGCTTCAAGACTTCAAACCGTGTGTCCACCAGCCCAATGCGGTCGTACAGGGTCTGCAGCTTGGTGGCCTTGTCCACCACGTGCACGGGCGTGGTGATCTTGCCGCAGTCGTGCAGCAGGCCGGCCATCTTGAGTTCGTAGCGGTCCCGGTCACTCATGCGAAAGCCCGCCAGCGGCCCCTGGTTGGTGGCATTCACCGCCTCGGCCAGCATCATGGTGAGGGCGGGCACACGCTGGCAATGGCCACCGGTGTAGGGCGACTTTTCGTCAATGGCCAGGTTGATCAGGTTCACGAACGACTCGAACAGGCGCTCCAGCTGCGTGATGAGCAAGCGGTTGGTGAGGGCAATGGCAGCCTGCGAGGCCAGCGACTCGGCCAGGCCCTGGTCGGCCTCGGAGAACGTGGTGACCTCGCCGGTCTCCCAGTGCCGCGCGTTGATGAGCTGCAGCACGCCGATCAGTTCATGGTCGTGGTTCTTCATCGGCACGGTCAGAAACGATTGCGAGCGGTATCCCGTGCGCGCATCGAAACTGCGGGTGCCTGAAAAATCAAACCCCTCGGCACTGTACGCGTCGGCAATGTTCACCGTGCGGTCGTGGATGGCGGCATACGCGGCCACCAGCGAATCGTTGGGGCTGCCATCTGCGTTGCGCAGCGGCAGGTGCGGAAAATCAATGGGTTTGCCCGTGGTGCCACCGAGGCGAATGTCCAGCGAGTCGGTGCGCAGTATCTCGAACTTGAGCGACTTCCCGTCCTCCGTCACGCTGTAGAGCGTTCCGCCGTCCGCGCCCGTGATGGCCTTGGCAGCCTCCAGAATGTTCTCCAGCAGGCGGTCGATGTTGCGCTCGCGGGAGAGCGCAGCCCCAATACCGTTGAGCTGCTCCAGGCGGCGAAACAGGTTGAGGGAGGGTTCCTGGGCCATAAAACACCTCGGGCGCATGTTGGAGACGCCTGCATCGTAACGAAAAGTGACCGCTATCATCACCCCTTCTTTTCCGCTCTCTCCCCCATTTCGTGGACTCGGTCACACCCCGCTTTCTCACTGTTGCGCTTTACCAGTTTGTCGATCTGCCCGACTGCGCCACGCTGCGCGCGCCCCTGCAGACCCTGTGCGACGAGCGCGGCGTGCGCGGCATGCTGCTGCTGGCGCCCGAGGGCATCAACGGCACCATTGCGGGTGCACCCGCCGATGTGTTGGCCGTGCTCACCTGGCTGCGCAGCGATGCCCGCTTTGCGAACCTGCAGCACAAAGAAGCCCCCACCGACCGCCAACCGTTCTACCGCATGCGCGTGCGCCTCAAGCGCGAGATCGTGACCCTGGGCGTGCCCGGCCTGAACCCGGCTCGCAACGCGGGCACCTATGTGAAGCCCGAGAACTGGAACGCACTCATCGACGACCCCAGCGTGGTGGTGGTGGACACGCGCAACGACTACGAAGTGGGTATCGGCACGTTTGAACGCGCCATCAACCCCCACACCAAGAGCTTTGCCGAGTTCCCGGCCTGGGTGGCGCAGCAGTCGCAGCCCGGCGGCGTGCTGGCGGGTAACCCGCGCGTGGCCATGTTCTGCACGGGCGGCATACGGTGCGAGAAATCCACCGCGTACCTCAAATCGCAGGGCTTTGACGAGGTGTACCACCTGGAAGGCGGCATCCTCAAATACCTGGAAACCGTGCCCGAAGAAGACAGCCTGTGGCATGGCGACTGCTTCGTGTTTGACGAACGTGTGTCGGTGGGCCACGGCTTGGCTCCGGGGCACCACCAACTGTGCCGCTCTTGCCGCATGCCACTGGGCGAGGTCGAGCTGCAGTCGCCGCATTACGTGCGCGGCGTGAGCTGCCCGTATTGCCACGGCACGCGCACACCCGAGCAGGAACGCGCGCTGGCAGAGCGGCAACGCCAGATGGACCTGGCGGATCAGCGCGGGCAAGCGCATATCGGCGCGCGGCAACCGGGCAACCGAGCGCGATTCAGCTCCAGCGACGAAAAAAATGATCGCGAGGACGACTCCGCGTGAGCGCTGCCCTGCCCGTCCTCTATTCCTTTCGTCGCTGCCCCTACGCCATGCGCGCCCGGCTGGCGCTGGCTGTCAGTGGCCAGGCCTGCGAACTGCGCGAGGTGGTGTTGCGCAACAAGCCACAGGGCCTGCTGCACGCCTCCCCCAAGGGCACTGTGCCCGTGCTGGTGCTGCCGAGCGGCCAGGTGCTGGAGCAGAGCCTGGAGATCATGCTGTGGACGCTGGCGCAGCACGACCCTGAGGGCTGGCTCATCCCCAGCCACGGCAATCTGCAGGACATGCTGGCGCTGATTGCCGAATGCGATGGCCCGTTCAAGCAGGCGCTGGACCGGTGCAAATATCCCAGCCGCTACCCCGATGCCGACACGAATGCAGAACGCGCCCGCGCCGTGGTCTGGCTGGGTGGGCTGGAGACGCGTCTCTGGCCAGATCAGCCCTACCTGTTCGGCACCCATGCCGCCCTGGCCGATATGGCGATTGCGCCTTTTGTACGGCAGTTTGCAGGCATTGATGCCGATTGGTGGGCCGCACAGCCCTGGCCCCGCCTGCAAGCCTGGCTGGCGCAGTGGCAGGCCAGCGATCTTTTGGCCAGCGTGATGCACAAGCTACCCGCATGGGTGGATGGGACAGAGGGTGTGCTGTTTGCGCATCCGGCAAAGAGGCTCGCGCCTGGGGTCGACACCGCACTGCCAGACTCCGAAGGACGCTGACATGGTGGGGTCTGTTCTCGTCGGCATGCTGTGCGCTCACCTGCTGTGCTTTGCGGTGATGTTTTTGCTCATCAGCAAGCGCTTGCAGGGCAAGAAGATGGGCATGGATTTTTTTGCCATGGGCAACTTGCTGCTGGGGCTTGCCTATGTGCTGCAGTTGGTGGAAGGCGGCCCGGCCTGGAGCATGATGAGCGTGGTCAACCACACCCTCACCCTGGCGGCCCCGATCACTTATGGCCTCGGGGTCATGCGGTTCTTTGGATTTCCCGCGCCGCTGTGGCGGCCGCTGGCGGCATTTGTGCTCGCCTACTCCGCCGCACAGGCACTGATTCAGTGGAGCTTGGGGCCGGTCGCCCGCTACGCCATGCTGTCCGGGATGTCTGCGCTGCTGTTCCTGGTCATGACGCTCGCGGCACTCTATGGTGTTCGCACATTCGCCAAGCACCTGTACCGCGAAATGGCATTTTTCGCGCTCCTGATCAGTGGCATCTGCATTCTGAACGCAATCAAGTTCATAAGGCTACTCCAGGGCGGACTGGAAGTGCTGCACATGGACAGCAGCTTTCAGATGGTGTTCTACATCTATATGTCGTCCCTGGCGACGGTGGTGCCACCCTTCATGATTTGGCTGGTGTTCCGGCGCCTGACCGATGATCTGAGCCAGATGGCGGCGCGCGATCCCATGACGCAACTGCTCAATCGCCGGGGGCTTTCAGAAGCGCTGGAGCAACACTTCAACCTCCACAACGCCGCGCCAGCTTACTTGCTGCTGCTGGACGTCGACCACTTCAAACGCATCAACGACACCTACGGACACCAGGCTGGCGACACCGTGCTGCGCCATGTTGCAGATGTGCTGCGCACCACCGTGCGCCGAGGCGACCTGACGGGCCGCATAGGAGGAGAAGAGTTTGTGGCTGTCTGCCTCGACAGTGATGATGTCGGCGTCGTGCAGTTGGCAGAACGACTGCGCGCAGCGGTCGAAGAACAGGCCATTCACGTGAGCGGCCACGACAAACCGCTGCACTGCACCGTCACCATTGGTGTGTCACCCCGGTTCGCCAACGGCCACGCCTTGGAGAAGGCCCTGCGGGCTGCCGATGTCGCGCTTTACCAGGGCAAGGCAGCTGGGCGCAACCGGATCGAGAAGGCCCATGCATTCGCTGATATCGCACCATTGCCAGGCGCTGGCGCCTCTGCGACCACCTGATCGAATGCTCCCGAAACCTGGATTCTCAGCGTGAAGACCTGCCATGCCAACGCAAAAAAAATGGCGCTCACAAGGAGCGCCTTTTTTTCTGATGCAAGTTACGGACTACGACAAGCGAGCCGACCCCGGCGCATCAAGCCATCGAGTAACCGGAACCCCGACGATTGCCGCTGGTGAACCCGCGCACCAACAGCGCCAGCAGCACCACCGCAAACCCCACAAAACACACAAACGACCAGTTGGCTATCGAGCCACCCAGGAACGTCCAGTCAATCGCAGCGCAGTCACCGGAGCCCCGGAAGATCATGGGGATAGCGCGGCTGATGGGATAGTTTTCGATCATGCCGTAGAAGTCGCGGCCGCAGGTGGCGACTTCGGGTGGGTACCACTGCAGCCAGCTCTGGCGGGCCGCCACGAAGGCGCCGAAGCCGGATGCGATCAGGGCCAGCGCGCCCCAGCCCATCCACCAGCCTTTTGAGCCCCTAGCGCTTGCCAGACCTGTGAAGATTGCTACACCAATGAGAGCATAGCGCTGCACGATGCACATGGGACAAGGCTCCAGGCCCACCACATGCTGCAGGTACATGCCAAAAGCCAGCATCGCCACACAAGCCACGCTGATCAGTGCCAGCACGCGGCGCGGGGCCTGATCGATCCAGTTCAACACCATCATTCTTATCCCTCATCCAATAGCCATTGCAAACGGTGCCGCCTCCGAAACGGGCGCGGCCCATGCCAGTACACCCGTGGATCTGGCTCCGCCAGTCCACCGGGTGCGCCCCCTCAGGGGGAAGACGCGCAGCGGCTCAGGGGGAGTCAGATTCCAGCGGCGTGATCCAAGAACACGCGGGCGCGGCGCGGTGTCACCACCAGCGTTTCACCCTCCTTGAAACCCATTTCCTTGAACTGCTGCGCAGGGATCTGCGCTTCGATCAAGTGGTCTGGGGACGCATTGTCCGCTGGTTTGTGGTCGTCGGAGGGAATAAGTTCCAGCCGCGCAATCGGGCCCACCACAATGGCGCGGCTCAGTTGGGCCACGATGCCGCGCGGGCGACCTTGGGCGTCGAGCCCGGCGCCGGGCGAATAGCGCTCCACATCCAGGTCGTGCGGCCGCACATAGGCAAAGGCCTTGGCGTTCTGCGCCTGGCTGTGTTCGGGCGAGTCGATCTGCATGCCGTCGAGGTGCACCAGCCCCTCATGCGCGCGGCCATGGAACAGGTTCACATCGCCCAGAAAGCCGTAGACGAACGGGCTGGCGGGCTGGTCCCACACCTGCTGGGGCGAGCCACTTTGCTCGATGCGGCCCTGGTTGATGACCACCACCCGGTCGGCCACTTCCAGCGCTTCTTCCTGGTCATGGGTCACGAAGATCGAGGTGACATGCAGTTCGTCGTGCAGGCGGCGCAGCCAGCGGCGCAGTTCCTTGCGCACCTTGGCGTCCAGGGCGCCGAAGGGCTCGTCGAGCAGCAGCACCTTGGGCTCCACCGCCAGGGCACGGGCCAGGGCGATGCGCTGGCGCTGGCCGCCGGACAGCTGCGAGGGATAGCGCTCGGCCAACCAGTCGAGCTGCACGAGCTTGAGCAGGTCAGTCACCTTTTGCTTGATCTGCGCCTCGCTCGGTCGCTCTTTGCGGGGCTTCACGCGCAGGCCAAAGGCCACGTTCTCGAACACCGTCATGTGGCGGAACAGCGCGTAGTGCTGGAACACAAAGCCCACGTTGCGCTCGCGCACGTGCACATCGGTGGTGTCTTCGCCGCTGAAATGGATGGTGCCCACATCGGCCGTCTCCAGGCCCGCGATGATGCGCAGCAGCGTGGTCTTGCCGCAGCCCGAGGGGCCCAGCAGCGCGATGAGTTCGCCCGACGCGATATCGAGGCTCACATCGCGCAGCGCCTGGAAGTCGCCGAATTGCTTGCTGACGTTACGGATTTCAATGCTCATGGTCTTCTTCCTTCAGCGGGCGGTTGGCAAAGGCGCGGGCCGCTCGGGGGGCAATTCGGCAGCCGCCTTCAGCGCCTGCTCGTTGCGGTGCTCTGCAATGGTCTTGATCACCAGGGTGACGAGCGCCAGCAGCGCCAGCAGCGAGGCTGCGGCAAACGCAGCCACCGACTGGTATTCGTTGTAGAGAATTTCGACATGCAGCGGGATGGTGTTGGTCTGCCCACGGATGTGGCCCGACACCACGGACACCGCGCCAAACTCGCCCATGGCGCGTGCGTTGCACAGGATCACGCCGTACAGCAGGCCCCACTTGATGTTGGGCAGCGTCACGTACCAGAAAGTCTGCCAGCCGGTGGCGCCCAGCACGATGGCTGCCTGCTCCTCATCGTTGCCCTGGGCCTGCATCAGCGGGATCAGCTCACGCGCGATGAACGGGAAGGTCACAAATACGGTGGCCAGCACGATGCCCGGCACGGCAAAGATGATCTTGATGTCGTGTGCCTGCAGCCAGGGGCCAAACCAGCCCTGTGCGCCGAACATCAGCACATAGATCAGGCCCGCCACCACGGGCGACACCGAGAACGGCAGGTCCACCAACGTGGTCAAGAACGCCTTGCCCTTGAACTCGTACTTGGCAATGCACCAGGCCGCTGCCACGCCAAACACCAGGTTCAGCGGCACCGCAATCAGCGCGGTGATGAGTGTGAGCTTGATGGCCGACCAGGCGTCGGGTTCACGCAGACCCTCCAGGTAAGCGCCAAAGCCTTTGCGCAGCGCCTCGGCGAACACGGCGGCCAGCGGCAACACCAGGAACAGCAGCATGAAGGCGAGCGCGACAGCAATCAGGGTGTAGCGCACCCACGGCGATTCGGTCGTGCCCGCCTGGGCGCGGCGTATGGTTCGGGAGTTGTTGCCGCTCATGCTGGAGCCCCCGCATGGCGACGCTGCCATGCCTGTAGTGCGTTGATGACCAAGAGCAGGATGAACGAGATCACGAGCATCACCACGGCCACGGCCGTGGCGCCTGCGTAGTCGTACTGCTCCAGCTTGCCGATGATGATGAGCGGCGTGATCTCCGACACCATGGGCATGTTGCCCGCGATGAAGATCACCGAGCCATATTCACCAACAGCCCGCGCAAAGGCCATGGCAAAGCCCGTGAGCAGCGCGGGGGTGATGGAGGGCAAGATGACCTTGGTGAAGGTTTGCAGGCGCGTGGCACCCAGGCAGGTGGCGGCTTCTTCCAGCTCCTTCTCGGCATCTTCGAGCACGGGCTGCACGGTGCGCACCACAAACGGCAGGCCGATGAAAATCAGCGCAATCACGATACCCGCAGGCTTGAACGCGAGCTGGATACCCATGGGCTCCAGAATGCTGCCCACCCAACCATTGCCTGCCAACAGTGCGGTCAGCGAGATGCCGGCCACAGCGGTGGGCAGCGCAAACGGCAGGTCCACCAGCGCATCGACGATCTTCTTGCCCGGAAACTTGTAGCGCACCAGCACCCACGCGATCAGCAGGCCAAACACCAGGTTGACTAGCGCCGCGAGAAACGATGCGCCAAAGGTCAGCCGGTACGAGGCCATCACGCGCGGTGCGCTGATGGCCGCCCAGAATTGCTCCCAGGTGAGCGTGAAGGTCTTGAAGATCAGTGCCGACAGCGGGATCAGCACGATGATGCTCAGATAAAAGAGCGTGTAGCCCAGCGTCAGGCCGAAGCCCGGCAGCACCTTCTTGGCGCTCTTATTTCTAGTCATAGGAAGCTATTTGTTTGCACAGCGCTTAGAACTGGCGTGACCTGAGCCAGCGGGCGCCGCGCAAGGGCCGCCCCGCCGCGCTGGCGTCGTCCCCACTCCCGGAGCGCGCAGCGCGCAGAGAGAGGGGGGAAGCCGCGAAGCGGCTCAGGGGGGTGTTCACTTCGTGTACAGCTTGTCGAACTGTCCACCGTCGTTGAAGTGCACCTTCTGCGCTTCGGTCAGCGAGCCGAAATACTTGGCCACGGTGAATTGCTTGAGCGGCTTGAAGGTGGCTTCGTACTTCTTGAGCACCTTTTCCGAGCGGGGGCGAATGGCATGCTTGGCGGCGATCTCCTGCGCCTCCTCCGAATACAGGTAGTCCAGGTAGGCTTTGGCCAGTTGGGCCGTGCCCTTCTTGGCCACGGTGCGCTCCACCACGGCCACGGGGTTCTCGGCCACCACGCTCACCGACGGGTAGATCGCATCGACCTTGCCGGTGCCGAATTCGCGGTCGATGGAGACCACCTCGGATTCGAACGTGATCAGCACATCGCCCTGGTTGCGTTGCAGGAAGGTGGCCGTGGCGTCACGTCCACCCTTGGCCAGGATGGGCACGTTCTTGTAGAGCTTGCCCACGAACTCGGCAGCCTGTGCTTCGGTGCCGCCCTTTTCGCGCACGGCGCCCCAGGCGGCCAGATAGGCATAGCGACCATTGCCACCGGTCTTGGGGTTCACCACGATGACTTGCACGCCAGGCTTGATGAGGTCTTCCCAGTCCTTGATGCCCTTGGGGTTGCCGTTGCGCACCAGGAACAGCATGGTCGAGGTGGTGGGCGATGCGTCGTGCGGAAACTTCTTGGCCCAGTCCTTGGCGACCACGCCGCTGTCGGCCAGGAACTGCACGTCGGTGGTCGTGTTCATGGTCACCACGTCGGCGGCCAGGCCGTCGTTCACGGCACGCGCCTGGGCGCTGGAGCCTGCGTGCGACTGGTCGATCTTCACGTCCTGGCCGGTAGTCTTCTTGTAGTGCGCGGCAAAGGCGGCGTTGTAGTCCTTGTAGAACTCACGGGCCACGTCGTACGACACATTGAGCAGCGAATTCTGTGCGGCGGCCATGCCGCTGGCGGCCAGGGCCAGGGAGGCGAAAAGAGTCTTGAGTTTCAAGGAAGTCATGGTGATGTCGCCCAAAAATGCTGGAGGTGCCGCATTGTGCGGAGGCATCTTTAAAACTCAAAAGAATATATTTTTGTTAATTAATCGCAATTTAGAATATAGATTTGTGTGGGATCGCTTCGAGCCATTGCCTGATCCATCGGCAGCGGCCCCGGACTCCGAATTTCAAGCAAAAAATAGCACCAGCGCTTTCTGGATAAGCGCAAAAAGCTATCGAATTTATAGCAATCAGACAGCGGCAGGCGACATGTTCGGCCGAGCACCGGGTTGAGATGGCGCCGTGTGATCCCCCTCCAGCGACTGCAGCAATGCCCAGCCCAAAGGCCATTCCCCGTGGCCAGAGTCGATATTGATGTGCCCGGCGTTCTGCATGCGCACAAACTCGCTGCCCCAGGCCCGCGCATAGGCGCCCGCCAGGCGGATGGGACAAAACGGGTCGTTGCTGCTGGCCACCACGATGCTGCGGTACGGCAGCGCGGCGTAGGGCACGGGCGCAAAGTCGCTCAGGATGGCGCGGCGCTCCGGGTCTGCCGGGGCCACCAGCAGCGCGCCACACACCCGGGACGCGGCCTCGGAGCCCATATGCGAGGTAGCGATGCAGCCCAGGCTGTGCGCCACGATCACCACGGGGTTCGGCGCGGCCAAAACGGTCTTTTCCAGTTGCCCCACCCAGGCCGTCCGGGTGGGCGTGATCCAGTCGTCCTGCACCACGCGGCGCGCATTGGGCAGGCGCTCGGCCCACAGGCTTTGCCAGTGTCCGGGGCCAGAGTCGCGCCAGCCGGGGACGATGATGATGGAGATGGTAGGGGTCACAGGCTGGCATTCTGCGAGCCGCGCTTTAAAACCCAAACGACTTAATTTTTGTTATTTAATCGCCAAAACATCTAAAAAAAGGCCTCAACTCCTGCCCAGACAAACAAGCATTGACTATCGAGTAGATAAATTAAACCAAACGGTTTAATTTTCAACCAATCAGTACAATGTAACTAAATGCAAACACCTTGTCGTGGTCTGCCCCTCCAACGGGGACGCCTGGCGGTTTGTGTGGGCAACGTCGCCCCAAGACATCTTCAAGAGGCACCTTCAATGCACACATGGAAAATCAGCCAGCGCCTGATGGCGGGCTTCGGCCTGGTCATCGTGGCTTTGCTCGGCATGTCGGTCTACAGCGTGCTCATTGCACGGGGCATCGATGGCGCATTGACCGCCAATGCCACGCAAAACGCTGTCATCCAGCGCGCTGCCATCAATTTCCGGGGTTCGGCCCACGACCGCTCCATCGCGGTGCGGGATGTGGTGCTGGCGCCCAACGACGAGGCGCGCAAAAAAGAGATTGAATCCATCGCGCGGCTGGCCGACTTTTATGCCCAGTCCGCCACGCAACTCGACAACGTGCTGAAAACCGTAAAAGAGGTCCCACCCGAAGTGGGCCCCATGGTGCAAGCGCTCAAGGACATCGAAGCACGCACGGTGGCCACCACCAGCAAGGTGGTTGCACTGATGCAGGCTGGCGACCGCGCGGGCGCCGAAGCCCTGCTCTGGGCCGAGGCCAAACCGCAGTACGAGCAATGGCTGGCCGCCGCCAACAAGCTCATCGACTACGAGGAAGGCCGCATCATCAAGAACAGCCAGACGGCCAACCAGGACGCCAGCCAATTCACCGGCGTGATGCTGTCCATCACCCTGCTGGCCGTGCTGATCAGCGTGGCGGTGACAGTGCTGGTATCGCGCAGCATTGGCCGCGAGCTGGGGGCAGAGCCCAGCGAAGTGCGCGCCGTGGTGCAGGCCATCCAGCAAGGCAACCTGACGGCGCACGTGCAGGTCAAGGCGGGCGACACCGGCAGCGTGATGGTGGCCGTGCGCGACATGCAACAGCGCTTTCATGAACTGGTTTCGGCCGTGCGCGACAACATTGCGCAGCTGCGCACCACCAGCGACGACATCAGCAGTGGCAACCAGAACCTGGGCCACCGCACCGAACAAGCCGCCAGCAGCCTGGAGCAAACCGCCGCCAGCATGGAAGAGCTGACCGCCACCGTGCGCCAAAGCGCCGACTCGGCCCGCCAGGCCAACCAACTGGCCACCACCGCCGCCAGCACCGCCACCAAGGGCGGAGAGGTGATGCAGCAGGTGGTGAGCACCATGCAGGACATCCACCACAGCAGCCAGAAGATCGCCGACATCATCGGCGTGATCGACGGCATTGCCTTCCAGACCAACATCCTCGCGCTCAATGCCGCCGTCGAGGCCGCCCGCGCGGGCGAGCAGGGGCGTGGCTTTGCGGTGGTAGCCACCGAGGTGCGCAGCCTGGCGCAGCGCAGCGCCGAGGCCGCCAAGGAGATCAAGGCGCTGATCCAGTCCAGCGTCGAAAAGGTGGGCTCAGGCACCCAGCTCGTAGCCAATGCGGGCGAGACCATGAACGAGATCGTGCAAGGCGTGCAGCGCGTGAACGGCATCATCAGCGAGATCAGCACCGCCGCCGCCGAGCAGAGTGACGGCATATCGCAGGTCAACGTGGCCGTGACCCAGCTGGACCAGATGACCCAGCAAAACGGCGCACTGGTGGGCGAAAGCACTGCAGCCGCCGAGAACCTGCGCCAGCAGGCCCAGCGCCTGGCAGAGCTGGTGGCCGTGTTCCAGGTCAGCGGCAGCGCTGCAGCAGGCATGGGCACACGCGCCACAGCGAGTCACCGGGGCAATGCCCTGCCCTCCACCAGCGTGCGACGCCTCGCTCACTGAGACCGCAGTGCGAACGGTAGGCCCGCAAGCTTGGGTGCGATGCGGTGCTGAAAACTATTTTTGATTTTTTTCGGCACCTCTCAACCCCATTGACCCACCCCGTTCGTTTCATGCAGCACCACCACTTTTTTTGATGGAGCTGCTATGAAACCCCGTTCGCTCACCCTGCCCGCCCTCGCCGCCCTGACGGCATTGCTGGGCCTGGCCCACCTTCCTGCCCAGGCCATTGGCCGCCTAGCTGATGTCACCATCGTGGACCGTGACACCGGCGCCACGCTGCCGGTGCACTACGCCCGGGGCGAATACTGGGTGGCAGGGCGGCCCGGGGCGCGGTATGCCATCACGGTGCGCAACCGGCTGGGAGAGCGGGTGCTGGCCGTGCCTTCGGTGGACGGCGTGAATGTGCTCAGCGGCGAGACTGCGGCCTGGGACCAGCGCGGCTATGTGTTCTCTCCTTATGAGCGTTACCAGATCACCGGCTGGCGCAAGAGCGACAGCCAGGTGGCGGCCTTCGAGTTTTCCCACATTGCCAACTCGTATGCCGCCCGCACGGGCCGCCCGGCGCATGTGGGCGTGATTGGCGTGGCGCTGTTTCGCGAACAACCGCCGTTGCCCGCGCCCGCCATCATCCCCGAGCCCTACAGCCAGCGTCGCGACAGCAGCAATGGGCGTAGCAACGGGAGCGGCGAAAGCCTGGAGCGACTGCGCGAGGAGCCTGCACCCACGCTGCCCTCGCCGCAGGCAGCACCGGCTGCGCCCGCCGCAGCGGCGCCCGCCCAGGCTTCGGAAGCCGAGTCTTCTGCACGGTCGATGTCCTCCGACAGCGTGGCCAAGGCGGCGCCCATGCCGTCGCCAAAACTCGGCACAGCCCATGGCCAGCGCGAGACGTCCATCGTGTCGCACACCACCTTTACCCGCATGCAGGACCGCCCCAACGAAGTCATTAGCATCCGCTACGACAGTCGCGAGAATCTGATCGCCAGCGGCGTGATCCGCGAACCCATTGCGCGGCCCCATGTGCCCCGCGCGTTCCCGCAGTCGGACAACCTGTCTTATGTTCCCGACCCAAGGTAGGGCTTGAGAGCACCCGCTGCGCACGGACCGGCGGGTGCATGAGGGACTCGCATAATTCGCGGGTGCCTGCCGCCCCCTCCCCCACACCTGCAGACGATTCCGACGAGACGCTGATGCTGCGCTACGCCAGCGGCGACTTGGCCGCATTCGACCACCTCTACGCCCGGCACGAGCTGGCGGTGTGGCGGTTTGTGTTTCGCAGCGTGAAGGTGCAGGCGGTGGCGGACGACCTGCTGCAGGACGTGTGGTTTGCCGTGGCGCGCAACGCCACACGCTACGAGGTCAAGGCCAGGTTTCGCACCTGGTTGTTCACCCTGGCCCACCACCGGCTGGTGGACCACCTGCGCACCGCCAAACACCACACCAGTCTGGACGCCAGCGACGACGACGCGCGCAGCCTGGCAGACACGCTGATGGCCGACTCCGGCTTCGGACCGGTGCGGCAACTACAGTCGCGCGAGCAGGCCGCTGCGCTCATCGCCGCCGTTGAGCAGCTGCCCCTGGAGCAGCGCGAAGCCTTTTTGCTGCAGGCCGAAGGCGACCTGAGCGTGCAGGAGATTGCCGAGGCCACCGGCGTCCACTTTGAAACCGCCAAGAGCCGCCTGCGTTATGCGCGGGCCAGCCTTCGCGCCCAGCTAAAGGAATTTGCACCATGAGCGCGCCAGACGACGAGCTGGTGAGGCGGTACCGCGAAGCCAGCGCGCAGGAAGATGCCCGCCCCGGTGCGCATGTGCGCGGCGCCGTGCGTGCCCATGCGCAGATGCTGGCGGCGGCGGCAGCCCCCGCTGCCCCATCGCCCAAAGCCACCGCCCCTGTCCGCGCCGCGGCCAACCATCCGCGCTGGAAGATCTCGGCCCTGGCCACGGTGGCCGTGGTGGGCCTCACCGGTTTGCTGATGCTGCAGTTCGAGCGCGGGACGCCCGAAGAGAAAGACACCGCCTACGGCCAGCGCCGGGCCGAAATGCCTGCGCCTGCTGCCACCGCTCCGTCATCCACCGTCCCCGCCGCGGAACAAGGCTCGGAGCCCACAGCCCCGGCGGCGATGCCCGATGCCGCCCGCGCACCCGCCCGTCCATCGGCGGCCCCAACCACCGCGCCAAGACTCGCGACACCCGCGCCCCAACCCGCCGCACCACAGGCCAAAACAGCCCCCGCTATCCAGGAGGCAGAGGCCCCTGCGGCGCCGGGCCAGGCTGGTGGCGTCTCCGGCTTTCCAGCATCGCCACCCACCGAGGCCGAACCGTCCCTCGCTGCGCGGCCCGCACCCACACCCCCAACCGAGTCTCTCGCTGAGGCGCACAAGCGTTCTACCGCCCAAGATGCCGCCGTGGGCAGGCAGGTGCCGCCGCCCCGCGAAGCGGCTGCACCCGCTGCTGCCGGTGCCGAATCCGCCCGTTCTGCGGCGCCGGTTCAAAGCATGTCCGCACCCGCCGCCAACGCAACGTCCAGTGCACCGAGGTCGCTTGAGCTGCACGACGCGGCCCGCGCAGGCAACACCCTCCAGGTGGAAAACCTCATACGCCAGGGCGTGCCGGTTGACGCCCCTGACAGAGTGGGCAGAACGGCACTGATGCTGGCTGGCATGCACGGCCAGACCGCCACGGCCCAGATGCTTCTGGCGCTGGGCGCCAACCCCGCGCTGGTAGACCGCGAAGGCCTGAACGCGGCGCAGCTGGCCCGGCAGCAGGGAAACACACGCCTTGCCGACCAGCTGGAAGCGGTGCGCCGATAGCGGCTTCTACAGAACTGTCCTGAGCCCGTTGAAGGACTCAGCCCGAACGGTCTTCTGATTGATCAGCCGCGCATCGGCATCAGAACCGCACGGCCTCAAACGCCGGATGCAGCGCGTCGATCCAGTGGTCCAGCTCGTCCTGCGTTACGTGCAGGTGGTCCATGCAGGCCTGCCCATGCTGCTGCCATTCGCGCGTGGGCGGCAGGTTGTCATGCTGGTTGACCAGAAACTCGGCCAGCAGGCCCAGGGCCACCAAGTGGCGTACGGTAGGGTCAAACCGCTCGTCATCGAGGCAGGCAAAGTCGTGGTGCAACCAGATGGCTTGCGCTACGTCGCCTGGCAGGTGCCAGGTGCGCGCGACGATGGCGCCCATCACGGCGTGGTCGGTACGGTGGCTGGCGTTTTCGGTCTGGGTGAAGGTGCGGTCCTTGCGCGCCAGGGCCTCGGTCACGGTGCCAGCATAGCCGCGCACCGCCTTCACCAACACCGGCATGCCCACATGGCAGAACAGACCGAAGCTGTAGCCCAGGCCCGGGTCAAAGCTGTAGAGCTGGTGGCCGATGTGTTCGCAGGCGATGGCGCGGCGCTGCGAGCTTTCCCAGAAATGCTCCAGCAACGGGGACCGCACCTGCAGCGCGTTGCGCGTGATGAAGGCCGACAGCAACTGCACCGCAGGCTGCAGCCCCAACACCGTGAGCGCCATGCCCACGGTCTGCACCGGCTGGGCCAGGCCATACAGCGGGCTGTTGGCCAGTCGCATGACGGCAGCGGCCAGGGCCACGTCGGAGGACGCCAATTGTTCCAGGGCCGCCGAATCCAGCTCGGGCTCGGCCATGATCTGCTGCAGGCGCAGCAACGACTCGGGGCACGGCGGAACCACGATAGCCCGCACGGCGGGGTGCACACGGGCCTGCCGAATGTCTTGGTCGATGGGGTGTGGAGCAGTCACAAAAAATCCCCGGGCCGCCGCGTGTGCTGAACACAGGGACGGGGGCAGCCCGCACAGTTGCAATTCGTTGCATTGTGGGGCCAAAAAGCGTGCCGCCCATTGAACCCGTGTACAAGCGCAGTCTTTGCGCTCAGCAACTCAGATATTCGCGCCGTCGAGCCCCTGCAGGGCCTGCCGCGTGCTCAGGCTGCTGCGCCCGGGCATGGCCTCGCCCAGGTAGTCCAGAAACCGCCGCACGGCGGGCGACAGCCCCCTGCGCGAGGGGAACACCGCATGCACGATGGCGGGCGCGGGCGCCCAGTCAGGCAGCACCCGCACCAGCTTGCGCTCGCGCATTTCTTCCTGGCACATGTAGTCGGGCATCCAGCACACGCCGGTGCCCGCCACAGCGGCGTATTTGAGCGTAAGCAGGTCATCGGCCACATAGCGCGGCGTGTGCTGCACCATCTGGTGCACGCCGCCAGGGCCGATGAGATTCCAGATGGACCGGCCCTCGGGTGCCGACATGGCAATGCTGTCAAGCTTGGCCAGATCGTCCAGCGTCTTTGGCGTGCCCTGGCGGATCAGCAGCTCGGGGCTGGCCACCAGGATCTGCGTGGTGTGGTCCAGCCGCTTGACGACCATGCTGCCGCTGTCGTCCACCGAGGGGCGCACGCGCAGCGCCACGTCGATACCCTCCTCCACCAGGTTGACCGCACGGTTGCTCACCAGCATGTCGATACGCACCTCGGGGTACTGGGCGAGAAACCGGGGCATCAGCTCGGCCACCACGGTCTGCGCCAGCGTCACCGGGCAACTCACGCGGATGGTGCCGCGCGGTGTGGTCTGCACCTGGGCCACAGTGTCGGCCGCAGCCTGGGCCGACTCGCGCATGGCCTGGCAATGGCGCAAGTAGGCCTCGCCCACTTCGGTCAGCGACAGCTTGCGGGTGGTGCGCTGCAGCAGACGCACACCCAGCTGCGCCTCCAGGTCGGACACGCGCCGCGACAGGCGCGACTTGGGGATGCCGAGGGCGCGGCCCGCAGCGGCAAAGCCACCGCGCTCCACCACTTCGGCGAAATACAGCATGTCATTGAGGTCTTGCATGGTGGAAGTGCGGGTTGTAGCCACGCGCGATTCATTCGATGGATGGAACAATCTATCTCAAATTAACCACCTTATCAACAAACGGATGAACAACCACAATTCATCCCATGGCCACACGCTGTGGCTCCATCCACAGAACCCCAAGGAGTTTTTCATGCAACTGCTTCACGTTGATTCCGCCATCACCGGTGCCAACTCCGTTTCGCGACAGCTCACGGCACAGATCGTGGCCGCCTACAAAGCCAGCCATCCAGCCACCGAGGTGACCTACCTCGATCTGGTAGCCAACACCCCCGCACACTTCACCATGGACGCAATGACTCCGCGCACTGGCCAGACCGAAGGCTTGAGCGAAGCGCAAAAGCGCGAGAACGCGGTGTCCGAGCAACTGGTCAGCCAGTTTCTGGCAGCCGACGTGGTGGTGATTGGCGCACCGCTGTACAACTTCAGCATTCCCACCCAGCTCAAGGCCTGGATCGACCGGCTTGCCCAACCCGGCCGCACGTTCCAGTACACCGCCAACGGGCCCGAAGGCCTGGCCAAAGGCAAGACTGTGATCGTGGCCTCCACCCGGGGTGGCGTGTATTCCACCAGCGAAGGCGGCCAGGCCATGGAGCACCAGGAAAGCTACCTGAAGGTGGTGTTCGGCTTCTTCGGCATCACCGACGTGCGGTTTGTGCGCGCTGAAGGCGTGGCCATGGGCCCTGATGCCAAGGCCGCAGCCCTGGCTTCCGCCGAAGTGGAAATCACCAACCACACCGGCGCCGCAGCCAACCAGGCCAGCGTAGCGCAAGCGGCCTGAACGGCAACTGCAGGGCCCTGGGGACCCTCTGCACGAATCACCGCACCGTGTGCATCTGCGGACTCGGGTGGTCTGCGGTGTTGCAAAACCTCGCAATAGCTACAGCTATTGCTGCGTTTTGCGCCTGGCAGCTCCTCCCGATCCGCAGCGCACACTTACCGCTCGATTCGTGCAGAGGATCCCTAGTGTCCTGAGTTGGAAATTCATGTCATCAACGAACTTCCAGCTCAGGACACCAGGCCCCGCCAACATTGACAAACCCGGCTCCATGCCGGGCTTTTTTTATGCTGAAAAGTGACTCCAGCGCTTATTAGACAAGCGCTAATAGCTATAAATTAAATAGCAAATCCGCATTCAGACGGTTGTGCGGCTTGTCGACTGCCGCTGCAGCCACTGCCGGGCCAGTTGCTCCGGCGGCAGCGCCGGGGCAAACAGCCAGCCCTGAAAGCGCTCGCAGCCCATCTTGATCAAAAGCTGCAGCTGCTCCTCGGTCTCCACCCCTTCTGCCACCACCGAAAGGCCCAGCGTGCGGGCCAGCGCATTGATGGTGGCGCAGATCTCGCGGTCGTTCACATCCACCACGATGTCGCGCACAAACACCTTGTCGATCTTCAGCTCACCCACTGGCAGGCGCTTGAGCTTGATGAGCGACGAGTGCCCGGTGCCAAAGTCGTCGATCGACAGCGCAAAACCCGCGTTTTTCAGGTCGAGCGCAATGGCGTAGAGCGATTCGTCCAGCAACTGCGACTCGGTGATCTCCAGCACCAGGTCCGCAGGCTCCACCCCCGCGCGCTCGGTGACGCCCAGCAAGGTCTTGGTGAACCCTGGTTCGCGTAGCTGGATGGTGGAGACATTGACCGACACCACCGGCACCTGCCAGCCCTCGGCGCGCCACTGCGCCACCTGGCGGCAGGCGGTGTCGAACACCCACAGGCCCATCGGCACGATGAGCCCACTCTCCTCGGCCAGCGGAATGAACTCGTCCGGCGGCACCGCCTTGCCGTCTACTGACCAGCGCAGCAGCGCCTCGGCGCCCACCGTATGGCGCTGCTGGTTGAGCTGGGGCTGGTACACCAGCGTGAACTCGCCACCCTGCAGCGCGCTGTGCAGGCGGCGGCGCAGCTCCAGCCGACTGCGCGTGATCTGCGTGAACTCCTCGATGTAGAAACGGTACGAGCCGCGCCCTGCGCTTTTGGTGGCGTGCAGCGCCGAATGCGCGTGGCGCACCAGCTCCACACTGTTGGCAGAGTCGTCCGGGTACAGGCTGATGCCCAGGCTGGCACCCATGTACTGCGCCCCCACCTCCGACAGCTCCCAGGGTCTCCCCAGCCCTTCAACCAGCGATGCGGCCAGTTGCGCCAGCTCAGTGCGCGAGGCGGGGCGCAGCAGCATCACGGTGAACTGGTCATTGGCCAGCCGCGACACCAGGCCCTGCCCCGCCAGCAGCTGGGTGATGCGCTGGGCCACCTCACTCAGCAGCGCATCGCCCACGCGGTGGCCGTAGGTTTCGTTCACGCTCTTGAAGTGGTCCAGGTCGATCAGCAGCAGCGCCACACGGCGGTTGGTGCCCTGCGTGTCGCGCGCGGCCTCGGCCACGGCGCGCTCCAGCGCGTCTTCAAAGTAGCGGCGGTTGGGCAGGCCGGTGAGCGCGTCAAAGTGCGCCACCCGGTACAGCTGCTCTTCGTTGCGCAGCACGGCGGCCTCGGCCGTGCGCAGTCGGTTGAGCAGGCTGACCACAATGGTCTGGCGCAGTGCGGCCAGCAGCAGCACCAGCAGGCAGCACACCAAGATGAGCGCCTGCACCCCGGCACGCCCGTCGGGCGCGACAAACAGCAGCACCAGGGTGATGGCCGCCAGCGTCATCGACACCAGCGGCACATAGTTCATGGCCCGGTCACACTGGCGGCGGTAGTCGGCATCCACCGACATCTCAAAGCGCAGCCAGCGCGCGCCCCAACCCAGGGCGAGCGCCGAGAGGCTGAAGCTGGCGTTGAACCAGACACCCGGCTCCACCGTGCTGCTGATCACCATCAGGTTCCACTGCATCCAGCTCAGGCCATAGCCCAGCAGGCCCATCAAGACCAGCAGGTGCGAGCGCGCCACCCGCACCCCCACGGTAGGAATGGCCAGCGCCGTAACTCCCGCCGCCGTGAGGAACCCTGCCGGGTACAGCACCAGTACCGTACCCACCGCCGCCGACCCCACCCCGCCCGAGGGCAGATAGATCACCAGGGTGAAGGCCAGCAGCGCCAGCACGGCACCGCCAAAGTCCAGCGCCGCGGGGTAGGCGCGGTCACGCGAGAGGCGGGCAAACGTGGCGCGGATGACGGTGGCCGCCCACAGCGGGCCCCCGGCCAGAAAGAACAGGTCGGCAGGCGCGGGGAACGGGTTCCAGTCCAGCGCCACCTGCACGTTCCACACCATCTGCCCCACAGCCACCAGCAGGGCAAAGGCCAGCAGACCGGCGTGCAGCGCGCGGTCGGTGGGCGGCGCCTGCACCCAGCCGCGCCAGGCCCAGAAGGCCGACAGCCCAAACGCCAGCGTCCACGAGGCGTTGTCCAGAAACACCCGCACGCTGACGTCCGGCACCCACAGCGACGCGGCGAACAACAGCGTGGCTGCGCTCAACCAGACCGCTGAGAGGATTCGTTCCGCGAAGGACATGGGTGGGGGGCCGTGGTGGAAGGGGTGTGCTGGGCGTAATTGCTACAGAACGTTAACCCTCCCATTGTGGACGCAAGCGTGGCCCGCCTGTTTCCCCTCAAAGCAGCCGGGGCACTGGGCCGGCCAATAGCTACCAAAAAAATAGCATCCAGCGCCTGCTGGACAAGCGCTGGATGCCAATGGAATCTGAATATTTGCCGTTCTTCGACAGCGCTTTCGGGCTCCCGCTCCCCTCGCGGGAGAAAGTCAAACCAGGGCACCGCAGCACCCACCCATTACAGGGTGCGCTCAGCGTGAAGCCTTAAAACCCTGGCAGCACCGAGCCCTTGAACTCGGTCTGGATGAACTTCTTCACTTCTTCCGAGTGGTAGGCCTTCACCAGCTTGGCCACCCAGGGCTTGTCCTTGTCGGCTTCGCGCACGGCGATCAGGTTGACGTAGGGGCTCTTGGCGTTTTCTTGCGCAATCGCGTCCTTGCCAGGGTTCAGGCCAGCCGACAGCGCAAAGTTGGTGTTGATGGCCGAGGCGTCCAGGTCGTCCAGCGAGCGCGGCAGCTGGGCAGCGTCGAGTTCCACGAACTTGAGCTTCTTGGGGTTGCTCACCACGTCCAGCGGCGTAGCCTTGAGGCCCGCGCCCTCACGCAGCTTGATCAGGCCCTTGTCCTGCAGCACCAGCAGCACGCGGCCGCCGTTGGTGGGGTCGTTGGGGATGCCGAACTTGGCGCCTTCCTTCAGGTCTTCGAGCTTCTTGACCTTCTTGGAATACAGGCCGATGGGGAAGTTGACGGTGTAGCCCACCGACACCAGCTTGTAGCCACGGTCTGCCACCTGCGCATCGAGGTAAGGCTTGTGCTGGTAGCTGTTGGCATCAAGATCGCCCGCAGCCAGCGCGGCGTTGGGCTGCACGTAGTCGCTGAACTCGACGATCTGGATCTTCAGGCCGTCCTTCTCGGCGACCTTCTTCACCTGCTCGAAGATCTGCGCGTGGGGGCCGCCGGTCACGCCCACCTTGATGGGCTTGTCCTGGGCCATGGCGCCGGACGAGAAAGCGGCAGCAGCGGCCAGAGCCAGGGCGGATTGCAGGAGAAGGCGCTTGTTGTTGTTCACAGGAAAAACCTTTCGTAAAGAGATGGCTCGCATCCTAGGGTTTCCCCGATAAAACCGGAACAACTAAGTTTTCATTTCATTACAAACCAATCGAATAAGAAGACAAGACCCGTGCACCTCACCCCCGCCTCATGAGACTGGCGCGCGCCCGGCGAGGGCAGCCGAGCAAGGGCCGCCCCGCAGCGAGGGCTGCGTCCCCCTTCCCGAATCGCGCAGCGATTCGAGAGAAGGGGGAAGTGGCGCAGCCACTCAGGGGAATGTTCCCAGTCAACCGCGCAGCGCCACGTTGTTCAGCTTGTCCAGCCGCTCGGGCCACGTGCCCTCCACCGTCGCGCCCTGCAGCAGGATGCGCGTCCAGGCCACCCAGGCGTCCCACTGCACGCGCTTGTCCCATGCATTGCCCCAGGCGCTGAACAGGTGCAGCGCGCTTTCGGCGGCGGCCTTGGCGTCGTCCTTGCGGCCAGCGGACAGATACAGCTGGGCCAGCACCATCTGCGGCTCGCCCACCCAAGGGTTGTGGCGCACGGCGCTTTCCAGCACGCCGGTGGCCACGTCCAGGTCCACCAGCGGCTGGTCTTGCTGGATGACCGACCAGTACAGCGACGTGGCGGCCGCCTCGTTGGCGGCCGACAGGTACTGCGAGCAGTGCGCAAACACGGGCGGCATGGGCAGCACATCCTTCAGCCCCGGGTGCTGCAGCGCCTTGGCCAGGCCATTGATCTGGTGCACCATGCGCCCCGACGGCCGCATGGGCCCGGGCCAGAGCGATGCGGCCCAGTGCGCCTTCTGGTTGCGATGCTGCACGTCCGGAAAGCGCGAGAAGATATCGTCCTGCCAGCTGAACCACTGCTCGATGGTGTCGGCCATGCTCACGATGATGAAAGCCGCCACCTCGTAGGGTGTGAGCACGTGGTCCTGCCCGTCTTTTTGTAGCACCAGGCTGCCGTCCGCCTCCAGCGCATGGGCCAGCACCTTTTGCACAAACTGTGTGCGCGACTGGGTACAGAACAAATACACCAGGTGCTCGGCCGACTCGCCCGCAATCTCGCGCACACGGGCGCGCTCCTTGGCGGGGTCGAACTTCACCAGGTCCACAAAGGCATTGCCATACACGCTGTGCAGCAGCCCCAGCAGGCGCACATCGCGCGGCTGCTGCCACACCGTCAGCGTGCGCGTCACGCCCACCAGGTGGTGGCGAAACGTGCCCGCCTTGTGCCAGTCCTGCCCCACATTGCGCGCGAGCACCGTGGGCAGCACGGGCGCCAGTTCAGGGTCGCGGGTCAGCCACTCTTCGTCCAGCAGCGGCAATGCGCGGGCAAACAGGGCAGGGTCCAGGGGGTGAAGCGGCAGGGTCATGGTGTTGTGTCTCCGGCGTTGATCGTGCAGGTAATGCAATGTACACACAGTATCTGCCCACACGGCGGGTGTGCAAGCACCGGGGCGACCCGGCCCTCACACCCAGCACGCGCCTGCACGACGGCTCGGTCAGCCCCACTGCGTGCTGCGGGCTTTCAGGCTCAGAGGCTGAGAGTTTTTTAGCCGGGCCCGAAAGGCGCGCAAATACGCCTCGGATCTAGGCGCAAAGCACAGCCATAGCTCAGGCTATGGCGAGCATTTGTAACGACGAGCCGGGGCGTATTGGCGTGCAAGGCGGGCATGGATGAACGACTCTCAGCCTCTCAGACCAGCCTTACTTCAAAGTACGCGCCCTCTCCTTCCCCCAAATCCCGGAACCCGGCCTGCCGGGCTGCCACGCTGGCCTTGCCCCAGGCCTTGAGCAAAGTGAGATCGCCAGGGGACACCACCTCGGGGGGCGACTCCTCCAGGCTCTGCATGGTGTCCAGCGCAGCTGCTACCTGTTCAGGGCCGCCAAGCTGCTTTTCCAGGGCCCTGGCGTACCGAGTTTCTGCGGCAATGCGCTCTTTGGGCGGAAGCTCCTCGGGATAGTCGCGGAGGTTGACGACGAAAGTGGATTCGATGACTTGCATGGCACTGCTACTCCTGTGGTTTGATACTGTATGAATATACAGTTTTTTCCAGCAGAATTCGAGCCCTGAAAGATCACCCGGGAGCGCGCGATGATGGAAGGATTGTTCTCAATACTGGAACAGTTAGTTCGCGACCAGGTAGTTTTTCCGTGAACACCATCGGCGTACAGTTCATCCCATCGATGAGCCGAACCCGCAAGGCGACTCACCGAACCCGGTTCAGGAATGGTTCTTGACCCGGCTTTTTTGAGACGCTTTTTAACCTTCAAGGATTTTCATCATGAACAAGACCGCCCGTTTCCTCTCCGTCGCTGCTGTTGCCGCTTTCGCTTCTTTTGGCGCCCAGGCTGACGAAGCCGACAGCTCGCAATTCGCCCTGAAGTTCGACACGAACCGCACCCGCGCTGAAGTGGCCGCTGAAGCCGCTACCGTCGCCCAGACGCGCAGCCAAGAACCTGCTGGTTCGCGTGTGGTGACCTACACATCCACCGCTGACCGCGCTGCTGTGCGTGCCCAGGCTGCTGAAGCCCTGCGCACCGGCCAGATCCCCCACGGCGAATTCAGCGCCATGTAATTAGCAGACCAACTGCTTGAGATTGGTTGAAGCAGTTGCGGGACTTCCCATGGTGGTGGCACTTTGCATTTGCGGGTGGCGCTGCCATGGGGAGTGTTAACTGAACCGCAGGGGCGGGCAGGCAGATCGGGCTCCCTTTGGGAGCCCTTTTTGTTGGCGCACGCGGCGCCGGCTGGCTACATGGCACTTACCGAGCTCGCCTGGCGCCTGCCGGAATGGACCATCCCTCAAGGCACCGGAAGCGCCCCTGCAACGTCGCTTACAGCGACGGGTCGATCAATACCTTGGCACCAGTATTGCGCGGGCCGTAGAACGCAATGGACTCGGCACTCAGCGCGCCTGCCAGCGACACGGTGCGCGCGTAGTGGCTGGCAAAGGTGGTCTTCAGCTCGGCCGCCACGCGCTGGCGCAGCGCCTGGGTGGCCTCTTCGCCAATCTTCTGCAGAAACGGGAACAGCAGCCATCCCCCCATGCCCCAGGCCATGCCAAAGGTGCGGTGCACTTCGGTCGGGCGCGTGTCCAGGTGGCCGTACAGATACACCTGCTTGTGCACGGCCGAGCCGTAGCGGCTGTATTCCTTGGCCTTGCGGTTGATGGCCGCCTCCATGCACTGCAGGATCTGCCCCGCCAGCGTGCCGCCGCCCGTGGCATCAAACGCAATGGTGGCGCCAGTGGCGGCCAGCGCGTCGGTCAGTTCGGCCATGAAATCGGGCGCACTGCTGTCGCACACGTACTGGGCGCCCAGTTCGCGCAACAGTTCCGCCTGCTCGGGCTTGCGCACGATGTTGACCAGGCCGACACCGTCCTTCTGGCAAATCTTGAGCAGCATCTGGCCCAGGTTGCTGGCCGCAGCGGTGTGCACCAGCGCGGTGTGGCCTTCGCGCTTCATGGTTTCGACCATGCTCAGCGCAGTCAGCGGGTTGACAAAACACGACGCGCCCTCAGCCGCCGTGGTGCCGGGCGGCAGCGGCAGACACTGCGCTGCAGGCATGGCGCGGTACTGCGAATACATGGCGCCACCAATCACTGCCACCGTGCGGCCCAGCAGCGCCTGCGCAGCGGGCGATGCACCCGCAGCCACCACCAGACCGGCGCCCTCGTTGCCCACGGGCATGCTCTGGCCCAGGCGTGCCGCCATGCCGGGCATGGCGCGCTCGGGGATGCGAGCCGTGGCCACCGGCCGCTCGGCCGTGCCCGCGACCTGCACGGTGGACAGATCAGCCGGGCCCAGCAGCAGGCCAATGTCCGATGGGTTGATGGGCGTGGCCTGTACCTGAATCAACACTTCGTCAGGCCCTGGCGTGGGCACGGGTGTCGGCTCCAGGCTGATCTGCAAGGTGCCATTGGCTTGTACAAGCGAGCGCAGCTGCAGCGCGGTGGTAGGGATGGATGGGTTCATGGAAGACTCGCAGTGGGATGATGGAAATGGAGCCGCGCACATGAAGCGGCGCGACGTGGGGGGAGGCTGGGGTGCCAGCAGGTCACAGCCTCTCCACCTGCCGCGCCATTTTTCACCAGGACGCCGGGTTTTGCTGTCCCCTCGGTTTTGCACCCCACATCGCCGTCAGTTTGCTGGCGCGCAATGCACGCGTTCACCCCATCTCCTTCAACCTTCAACTACCGACAAAAGCACGGCCCTCGGCCCTGCCAGAGCGCCAGGTCAGCAAGACCAGCAAAGCGGCCACCAGCAACAAAACAGCGCTGACGACAAAGGTGCTCTGGTATCCGCTGCGGTCAAACAGCAGGCCCCCCACCGTGGAGCCCAGGCCGATAGCCAGTTGGACCACCGCCACCATGAGGCCGCCTCCGGCTTCAGCGTCTTTCGGCATCGACCGGGCGACCCATGTCCACCAGCCCACCGGTGCTGCCGTGGCCACCATGCCCCATACACCCAGCAAGGCCGTGACAGCGGTGAGCTGGTCACCCAGACAGATCAGCGCGATGGCGATGAGCGCCATCAAGACGGGTGCCGTGAACAGCGTTGGGTAGAAGCCTCTGGCCAGCGCCGCGCCGACGAGCGTGGTGCCCACAAAGCCCGCCACCCCGATCACTAGCAGGATGAACGACAAGGTGAACCCACCCACATGCGTGACGGTCTCTAGAAATGGCCGCAGGTAGGTAAACAGCACAAACTGTCCCATGAAAAAGCTGCCCACTGCCAGCATGCCCACGGCAATCATCCGGCGCCGGAGCAGTCTGAAAACAAGGCCAGGGGCCCCAGAGCGCCGGGGCCCGGCAGGTATCGGCGGCAGGCTCACCCACTGCCAGATGAAGGCCAGTACCGCCACCGGCACCAGGCAAAAGAAAGCCCCACGCCAGCCAATCACGGCCCCCAGATAGCTGCCGAGCGGCGCCGCCACCACCGTGGCCAGCGCGTTGCCACCATTGAAGATGGCCAGGGCCCGTGGCACTTGCTGCGCGGGCACCAGCCGCATGGCCGTGGCGGCCGACATCGACCAAAAGCCTCCCACCACCACCCCAATGAGCGCGCGCCCCACCATGTACACCGCGTAGTTCGGCGCCAGTGCAATGACCGCGCCAGATAAGCACATCAGCGCCGTAAGGCCCAGAAGCAGGGTCTTGCGGTCCATCCTGCCTGCCAGCGCTGCAATGCTCAGGCTGGTGAGCACGGCGAAGGCGCCCGATATCGCAATGCCCTGCCCGGCCCAACCCTCACTGACACCCAGGTCTGCGGCCATGGGTGTGAGCAGGCTGACTGGCATGAACTCCGACGCGATCAGCGCAAACACGCAGAGCGTCATCGCAAAAACGCCGCTCCAGCGCGCGGGCTGCGCCGCCGCCCCGTCTTCACCGCCTGTGTGGTGCGGCGGGGCGTCGCAAACCTGGGTGGTCATTGCTTAAGCCAGGTGTTTGCCAAAGAACGCCGTCAACTTGCCCCATGGGATCAGGTTCACACGGTCATACAGATCCACATGGCCCGCACCGGGGACGATGTGCAGCTCCTTCGGCTCGGCAGCGCGCTTGAAGGCGTCTTCGCTGAACTCCTTGGAATGCGCCTGGTCACCCGTGATGAAGAGCATGGGGCGCGGAGAAATCGTCTCGATGTCATTGAACGGGTAGAAGTTCATGAACTTGACGTTGCTGGTCAGCGTGGGGTGGGTGGTGGTTTTGGCTGAGCCGCCCTTGGGCGTGACCTCGCCACGCGGGGTGCGGTAGAAGTCATAGAACTCCCGCTGAATGGGGTGTGTGTCTGCCGTCAGCTCGTGCACCGTGCCACCGGTGTACTGGATGGCCCCGCCACTGAACTCCACGTAGCGCTGCTCGGCAGCGGCGGCAATGATCTGCTTGCGCTGCTCCACAGTCTGCGAGTGGTTCAGCGCATCACGGTTGGCAGCACCCATGTCGTACATGCTGACGGTGGCGATGGCCTTCATGCGCGGGTCGATCTTGGCGGCGCTGATGACAAAGCTGCCGCTGCCGCACACGCCAATGGCCCCAATGCGCTCGCGGTCCACCATCGCCTGCGTGCCCAGAAAATCCACCGCTGCGCTGAAAGCCTCGGCATAGATGTCTGGCGCCACCGCGTTGCGCGGCTGGCCCTCGCTCTCACCCCAGAAAGGCAGGTCCAGCGACAGCGCGACAAAACCCTGCTCTGCCATCTTGGTGGCATACAGGTTGGCGCTTTGTTCCTTGACTGCGCCCATGGGGTGGCCCACCAGAATGGCCGGATTTTTCTTGCTGCGGTCCAGGTTCTTGGGCACAAACAGGTTGCCAGCCACCGCCATGCGGTACTGGTTCTTGAAGGTCACCTTGCGCACGGCCACCTTGTCGCTTTGGTAGAAATTGTCGGCGCCGATGAGCTTGCCGGGCGCTGGCTGCGGCCCCGCTGCCATCGCACTACCACCCGCAGCAGACAGCCCGCCCCATACCGCCGCACCGAAGCCCGCCCGGATGAGGAAGTCGCGCCGGTCCGAGGTGAGGGGGGCTGTGCCGGGTATTGGGTGCCGCGCGTGGATGGTGGAGAGTGTGTTGTGCATGTTCGATGCTCCTGGGGAGGTAGGAAATTGGGAAAGGACGAGAAATCGAGAAATGAAGGCGGGGGTCGAGGGCGCGCCTTCGTGGGACGCTCCAATGCTTTGTCCGCGCGTCAATCGCTGGCGCGTTCGATACGCACCTTCAAAGGCCCCTGGCGCTGCAACGCGGGCAGGCCCGTGTCCACTCTGCCCAGCCGCACCAGACCGCGTGCATAGGCGTCATCGCCCACAAAAATCGCCAGATTGCCCCAGGGCGCGTAGTAGTTGATGTCACCTGTTTTGGGGGTGATGCCCGCCGGTGCCCCGTCCACCGACAGCTTGCGCGGCAGGGTGGCGATGCGTTCGATCTCCGCGTAGTTCTGCAACGTTAGCGACAGCGGCAGCTGGGCCACAAAATCGCGCGCTGCGGCGTTGTTGTCCAGGGTGGCGGTGGCAATGGCACCATCGATATGCAGATGAATTTTCATGGGGCCCTGCTGTGCAAAGGTGGTGGCGGGCATCACCCCGGCTGCCAGGGTGAATGCCAACACGACACCCGCCAGGGCGCGGCGTTGGAAGGGGTGGGTGCTGATGCGTTGTGCCATGGCAAGAAGTTTGCCCAGCATTGCTTGCGCCGACTAGATAATGAATGGCGAATGGGTTTATAAGGCTGGCTAACCAATCAATTCAGAGAATCAGACATGGCGAGACGCAACCTGAACGATCTGCTGGCCTTTGTCACCGTGGCGCGCGAGGGCAGCTTCACCCGGGCCGCAGCCACTCTGGGCGTCACGCAGTCCGCGCTGAGCCAGACCATCCGTGGCCTTGAAGAGCGCCTGCAGATCCGGCTGCTCACACGCACCACGCGCAGCGTCTCGCCCACACCAGCGGGCGAACGCCTGATGCAAGCCATCGGTCACCGCTTTGACGAGATTGAGGCCGAGCTGGATGCGCTGACCGCACTGCGCGACAAACCCGCAGGCACTGTGCGCATCACCTGCGGCGACCACGTCATGCACACCACGCTGCTGCCCAAGCTCATGCCACTGTTGCACGACAACCCCGACATCACGCTGGAGTTCGACATGAACTACGGCTTTCGCGACATCGTGGCCGACCGTTTTGACGCCGGGGTGCGCCTGGGCAACACCATCGACAAGGACATGATTGCCATGCCCATCGGCCCGCCGCTTCGCATGGCCGTGGTCGCATCGCCCAGCTACTTTGCCGCCCATCCCATTCCCAAAACCCCGCACGACCTGACGGCGCACCGCTGCATCAACCAGCGCATGCCTACCTCGGGCGGCCTGTACGTGTGGGACTTTGCGCGCAAAGGCAAACAGGTCAACGTGCGGGTAGATGGCCCGCTGATCTTCAACACCGCCCCGCCCCAGGTCGATGCAGCGTTGGCCGGGCTGGGCATTGCGCTGCTGCCTGAGGACGAACTGGCCACCCACATCGAAGACGGACGCCTGGTCCGAGTGCTGGAAGACTGGTGCCCACCGTTCGCGGGCTACCACCTGTACTACCCCAGTCGGCGCCAGCCATCGCCTGCGTTTTCGCTGGTGCTGCAGGCGTTGCAGCTGCGGTGAAGAGACTGCTTGCAAGCACGCGGGTGGCTAGAGTTCACGAGGCTGCGGATACGAACAAGGGTTAGACAGCGGCCTGTTGCGACCCCTTGTCACGTTGGAGCGATTCAGTGCTTGACTTAGAGTGCACTCCAACTTTCAGAATCGTTCCCATGGCATCCCTCCTCACCATTGCCGAAGTCGCCGAACGCACGGGCCTGACCGCGCACACGCTGCGCTATTACGAGCGCGCCGGGCTGATTGCGCCCGTGGCGCGTGCACCCGGTGGCCAGCGCCGCTATGCGGCTTCGGACATGGAATGGATCGGATTCCTGCTGCGCCTGCGCGAGACCCAGATGCCCATCGGGCAGATGCAGGCCTTCGCGCGGCTGCGCAGCGAAGGGAACACCACCGCCCCCGAGCGGCGCGAGCTGCTGGAGCATCACCTTGCTCAGGTGCTTGCAACCATCACCGCCATGCAGCAAACCGCACAGGCGCTGCAAGCCAAGATCGCGCACTACCGGGATCTGGAGGCTTCCCTTCGCCACACCCCCTCGTCACCCCGCCAAGGAAGCACCCATGTCCCCCGAAACCAATCCCCGTTATCTCCAGGGCCTCGCCAAGCTGCGCGAAATCGACGGCCACGCCGGTGAACACGTCGTCGCCAGCCTGGCCGACATTGCCCCGGATTTCGCCCGCTACCTGATCGAGTTTCCGTTTGGCGACATCTATTCCCGACCCGGACTGGACCTGCGCAGCCGCGAAATTGCAGTGATCGCTGCTTTGACTGCGCTGGGCAACGCGACACCACAGCTCAAGGTGCACTTGCAGGCGGCGCTGAACGTGGGCGTCACCCGTGAAGAAATAGTGGAAGTCCTCATGCAGATGGCTGTTTACGCAGGCTTTCCCGCCGCGCTGAACGGACTGGCCGCTGCCCGCGAAGTGTTTGCGGCGGGCGACGCGGAAACGGTGGCAGCATGAGGTGCCTGAGCCGCTACCTGCTCCGTGCGACGTCTGCGGCTACTTCCCCGCCCCCACCGGCGGCGGCCGCACCAGCCGCACGGGCAGCTTGCTGGCCCGCGCCGCATCGCCCCGTGCCTCGCCGGTGGACAGGTTCACGGCCCAGCCGTTGATCATGGCAGCCTGCCGTACGCCATCGCCCGCGCGGCCTTGCGCGATGTTGCCGTAGGTGTATGGATTGACGCTGGGCGCACTCACGTTGCTGGTGGATGACCAGTGCCACTGGCCCGGCGCGGCCGGGAACAGGATGGGGTTGAGGCCCGGGGGAGACAGCGACTTGTCCACCAGCCGCTGCAGTTCCGCCGCGCGGGGAAGGCGCCAACCCACGCCCTCGGCCTTCCAGCGGTCGGTGGCCAGGGTGGTGGCTTCGGCACGGTCCAGCAGCAACGGCTTGCCGGTGCAGGTTTTTCCCGTCCACTGCATGCCTTCCACACAACGCGGCCAGGCCAGGCCTGCGCGCGCATCAAGTACATAGGCGCCGTCGGCCGACAGAGACCAGTCTTGGGCTGCGGTGGAGTCGGTAGCCAGCACCGGCAGGGCTGTGAGGGCGCAGGCCAGCGCGGCAAAAAGCTGCGAAAGTGGTTTCATGGGCAAAAGCCTGGTCTTGGCAGGGTAGCGGAAGAAGGCGGGCAAAACGGACTCGGATGGCGACACCCTACCCGCACAGCGACACCAGCGCCACCCCGCAGATCAGGAAACCTGCATTGCGCTTTTACCCAGCTTGCCCGGCTTGGCGGGCACACCGGCCGGTGCCCCCGACGCTGCCAGCGCCTCGGCCAGAAACCCCACAAACGCCTGCACGCGGGTGGAGAACTGGTGCCGCTGCGGGTAGACCGCATAGATGTCGGCCGCCGGGGTCTGGTAGTGCGGCAGCACGGGCTCCAGCAGGCCCTGGGCCAGGTGGCGGTTCACGTCCCACTCGGCGCGCATCACGATGCCGTGGCCCTGCAGCGCCCACAGCACGGCGATCTCGCCGTCGTTGGTGGTCAGGTTGCCGGTGATCTTGATCGACTCGGTGTGTGCCTTGCTGCCGCGCCCGGTGGTCAGGCGCCACAGGCCATAGGCCTCATCGCCCTGGCGGATGCCGATGCACTGGTGCTCCATCAGGTCGCGCGGCACGCGGGGCCTGCTGTGGCGGTCCAGGTAGGCGGGCGCAGCGCACAGCACGCGCCGGTTGGGTGCGATGCGGCGGGCAATCACGCGGCCGTCGGGCGGTTCGCCAAAACGCACGCACACGTCGTAGGCATCGTCGGTGATCGGCGGCGGGTGCACCGACAACTGCAGTTGCACATCCACCTCGGGGTACTGGCGCACAAAGTCCGAAATCACGGGCGCGATGTGCATGCGGCCAAAGCCCAGCGTGGCGTTCACGCGCAGCAGGCCCTTGGGGCTGGCCTTGGACTGCACGATGAGTTCATCCAGCGCATCGATCTCGCGCAGGATGCGGCGCGCGTGCTCCAGCAGCAGCTCGCCCTCGGGCGTGAGGCTCATGCGGCGCGTGGTGCGGTTGACCAGCACCACGCCCAGGCGCTTTTCCATCTGCGTGAGGTGCTTGCTGACCGCCGCCGTGGAGACTCCCATTTCGCGCCCAGCGGCGCTCAGGCTGGGGCTGGCGGCCAGCGCAGAAAAGAAGCCCAGTTCTGCGGGCTGGATGGTGGAACTCATCGGCTACGGCCTTAACTGCAGGTTAACGATGGATTCACTTTAGCGGCGTTCTGCAAAGGAGTCCAGGCCTACAGTCCCTCTACCGTTTGGTTTCTCCTGTGTCTCTCTTTCACGCCTGTGTCTTGCTGCACGGGCATTTCCAGACCCTTTTCACCCAGGCATCCGCATGACAACCTATCAAATCGCCACCATCCCCGGAGACGGCATCGGCAAGGAAGTGATTCCCGCCGGCCAACGCGTGCTGGAAGCCCTGGCCGCCCGCCACCCCGGCCTGCAATTCGAGTTTGAAAACTTCGACTGGGGCGGCGACTGGTACCGCGCGCACGGCGTGATGATGCCGGCCGACGGGCTGGATGCCTTGCGCGGCAAAGACGCCATCCTGTTCGGTTCCGCCGGTGACCCGGACATCCCCGACCACATCACGCTCTGGGGCCTGCGCCTCAAGATCTGTCAGGGGTTCGACCAGTACGCCAACGTGCGGCCCACGCGCATCCTGCCGGGCATCGACGCGCCCCTGAAGCGCTGCACGCCCAAGGACCTGGACTGGGTCATCGTGCGCGAAAACTCCGAGGGCGAATACTCGGGCGTGGGCGGCCGCGTGCACCAGGGCCACCCCATCGAGGCGGCCACCGATGTCTCCATCATGACCCGCGTGGGGGTTGAGCGCATCCTGCGCTTTGCCTTCCGCCTCTCGCAATCGCGCCCCCGCAAGCAGCTCACCGTCATCACCAAGAGCAACGCGCAGCGCCACGCGATGGTGATGTGGGACGAGATCGCCGCGCAGGTGGCGGCTGAGTTCCCTGATGTGAAATGGGACAAGGAGCTGGTGGACGCTGCCACGGCCCGCATGGTCAACCGCCCCGCCACGCTCGACACCATCGTTGCCACCAACCTGCATGCCGACATCCTCAGCGACCTGGCCGCCGCGCTGGCGGGCAGCCTGGGCATTGCGCCCACCGGCAACATCGACCCCGAGCGCCGCTACCCCAGCATGTTCGAGCCCATCCACGGCTCGGCGTTCGACATCATGGGCAAAGGCCTGGCCAACCCCATCGGCACCTTCTGGTCGGTGGTCATGCTGCTGGAGCACCTGGGCGAGGTGGATGCGGCCCGCGCCGTGATGCAGGCCATCGAGCAAGTCACCGCCAACCCGGCCCTCCACACCCGCGACCTGGGCGGCACGGCCACCACGGCGCAGGTGACCGATGCGGTGTGCGCGCTGATCAGCGGCAAAGAGACCGAGCGCAAAGCCGCCTGAAAGCAATCGTTCAAGGCCCGCAAGAACGGGCCTGGACGCCACACGGCGGGCACCACCACAAGGCCGCAAAGGCCACACAGCCGCCGCCCCCATCCTTTAGGAGACAAACCATGCATCGCCCTACCCCCAGCCCCACCGCCATCGCACACCCGCTGCGCCGTCAACACCTGATGGCACTGGCGGCGCTGGCCGCAGCCGCCTGCCTGCTGCCTGGCAAAACTGTCCACGCGCAGGCCTGGCCGACCAAGCCCGTCACCATCGTCGTGCCGTTTGCAGCGGGCGGCACCACCGACGTGCTGGCGCGGGCGCTGGGCGAAAAGCTCAGCACCGCGCTGGGCCAGCCCGTGATCGTGGAAAACCGGGGCGGCGCGGGCGCCACCATTGGTGCCGACTACGTGGCCAAGGCCGCACCCGACGGCTACACGCTGCTGATGGGCGCGGTGCACCACACCATTGCCACCAGCGTCTACAAAAAGCTCAGCTACGACTTTCAAAAGAGCTTTTCACCCATCACCACCGTGGCCCTGGTGCCCAACGTGCTGGCCGTGAGCGCCACCACGCCCGCCAAGGATGTTAAGGAGCTCGTGGCCCTCATCAAGGCCGCGCCCGACAAGTTTTCGTATGGCTCCAACGGCGCGGGCACGGCGCAGCACCTGATCGGCACGCAGTTCTCGACCGCCATCGGTCAGCCTGTGCTGCATGTGCCCTACAAGGGCAGCGGCCCGCTCACCACCGACCTGCTGGGCGGGCAGGTATCCATGTCGTTCGACACCATCACGCCCGTGCTGCCCCACATCAAGGCGGGCAAGCTGCGCGCGCTGGCGGTGACCACGGCCAAGCGGTCCTCATCGCTGCCGGATGTGCCCACACTGCAGGAGGCCGGTTTTGCGGGCTTCGACATCGGCACCTGGTTTGGCGTGCTGGCCCCGGCACGCACACCCGCCGATGTGGTGGCCCGGTTGAATGCCGAGATGGTCAAGGTGATCCAGTCGCCCGACTTCAAGAAGCGCATGCAGGACATCGGCGCCGAACCCATTGGCAACACGCCCGCTCAAATGGCCGAGCAGATAGCCAGCGACACCACACGCTTTGCCAAGCTGGTGGCCGACCACAAGATCACCACCGACTGACTACGTGCCCGAGGGGTGGGTTGGTATAACACCTGCCATGACGCCCACCACCATCGAGCCCACCGTCCCCGCAGCCCTGATCCGCGCCCTTGAAGAACGCGCCTTCAACGCCTGGCCAGCGCGCCAGACGGTGTTCCACCGGGGCTGGGTGTTCCGGCTGTCGGGCGGCTACACCAAGCGTGCCAATTCGGTCAACGCGCTGCTGCCCGGCGCGCCGTTTGACGGGGTGCGCGAGGCGGCCACCACGCTATATGCACGGCACGGGCTGCCCGCCGTGTTCCGCATCTCGCCCCTGGCCCCGCCCGAGGCCGACCAGGAACTGGCCGAGGCGGGCTACCAGCATTTCGATCCTTCACTCGTCCTGCATCGGCCGCTGGCCCTGGGTTCGGTGGGCAAGCCCGATGGCAGCACCCGCATCAGCACCACACCCACCGCCACATGGCTGGATGGATTTGCCACCGCCAACAGCGTGCCAACGCACCACCGCGCGCTGCACAACAGCATGCTGGACCACATTACCCACCCCGCTGCGTTTGCCCTGCAGCACGACGCGCAGGGCCAGCCCGTGGGCTTTGGATTGGCGGTACTGGAGCGCGGCGCCGTGGGCCTGTACGACCTGGCCGTGGCGCCCGAGCATCGGGGCGGCGGGCGCGGGCGCGCGCTGGTCACCGCCCTGCTGCACTGGGCCGCCGAGGCCGGGGCGGCCAGCGCCTACCTTCAGGTGCGCGCGCAGAACACGCCAGCGCTGGGGCTGTACCAATCGATGGGGTTCAAGACGGCGTATGGCTACCACTACCGGGTGCCGGGCTGAAGGGGTTGTTCAGGCTCCCTCTCCCCTTGCGGGAGAGGGAGTGAAGGCAGGGCCAGCCATGGATGCGGAGACGAGGGCCAGAAATGGCCGTCTGCGCTCTTCCATCATCCCTCTATAGCTATCAAATAAGTAGCAAAATAAGCAGCCAATCCACTACTCACCGGTGGCTCAACCTGCGCACCGCCCAGTCCCCCAGGCTCTGCACGGCCTGCACAAAGAAGATCAGCACCAGCACCACGGCCAGCATGATCTCGGGCAGAAAGCGCTGGTAGCCGTAGCGGATGCCCAGGTCACCCAAACCACCGCCGCCAATCGCACCGGCCATGGCCGAGTAGCCGGTCAGGCTGACGAAGGTGATAGTCAGGCCCGCCACGATGCCGGGCAGCGCCTCGGGCAGCAGCACCTTCCACACGATCTGGCTGGTGGTGGCGCCCATGGCCTGGGCGGCTTCGACCAGGCCGTGGTCCACCTCGCGCAAGGCGGCCTCGACCAGGCGGGCCACAAACGGCGCGGCGGCAATCGTCAGCGGCACCACGGCGGCGGCGGTTCCGATGGACGAGCCCGTGATGAAGCGCGTGAACGGGATGATGGCCACCAGCAGGATGATGAAAGGCGTGGAGCGCACGGCGTTCACCAGCCAGCCCACGAGCTTGTTGACGGGGCCGTTCTGCAGCACGCCGCCGTGGTCCGTGAGGCGCAGGAACACGCCCAGCGGCACGCCGATGAGGCCACCCACGATGCCGGAGATGCCCACCATGATGAGCGTCTCCCACAGCGAAGAGGCAAAGAGGTCCAGCATGGCCGGAGTGAAATGGTCGAACATGGCTTATGGCTCCCTCAGATTTCAATCGTGACTTCTTGCACCGCCACGCCGCCTGCGCGCAGGTGCTCCACCGCGCCGCGCACCTGCATGGGCTCGCCGCTGGCGTACACGGCCAGCGAGCCGAAGGTCTCGTCCTGGATCTCGTCCACCTGGCCATGCAGGATGCTCATGTCCACACCAAACTCGCGGATCAGCTGCGACAGGATGGGCTGGTAGGCGCTGTCGCCCGAGTACGACAGCCGCAGCAGCCGCCCCGCGTGGCCGGGTGCCGTGGTGGCCAGCTGGCGGGTGAGCTTGCGCACATGGTCAAGTACGCTCGCAGGCAGCTCTTGCGGCAGGATTTCGTCGATCAGGCTCTTGGTGATGGCCTGCTGCGGGCGCGTGAACACATCGAGCACGCGGCCCTGCTCCACGATGCGGCCCGCCTCGATCACGGCCACGCGGTCGGCCACCTGCTTGATGACCTGCATCTGGTGGGTGATGAGCACCACCGTGAGGCCCAGCTCGCGGTTGACCTGGCGCAGCAGGTCGAGGATGGAGCGGGTCGTCTCCGGGTCCAGCGCCGAGGTGGCTTCGTCGCTCAGCAATACCTTGGGGCGGCTCGCCAGCGCGCGCGCAATGCCCACGCGCTGCTTTTGCCCGCCGCTGATCTGCGCGGGGTAGCGGTCGGCCAGGTGGGCCAGGCCCACCAGCTCCAGCAGCGGGTTCACGCGCTCGCGGATCGCTGCCTTGTCCATGCCCGCCAGTTCCAGCGGCAATGCGGCGTTGTCGAACACGGTGCGCGACGACAGCAGGTTGAAGTGCTGGAATACCATGCCGATCTCGCGCCGGGCCTCGCGCAGTTGTGCGTCGTTCAGCTGGGTCAGGTCACGGCCGCCCACGATGACCTGGCCCGTGGTGGGCCGGTTGAGCAGGTTGATGACGCGCACCAGCGAGCTTTTGCCCGCGCCGCTCTTGCCGATGATGCCGAACACCTCGCCCGGCTGGATGCTGAGGTCGATGCCACGCAGGGCTTCGACGGGGCCTTGTGGGCCCTGGTAGGTTTGGGTGATACCCCGTAAATCGATCATGGAAAGCAGTGCGCGGCAGCGGCCTCACGGTGAGTGGCCGCTGCCGCGCGGGTCTGGAAAAGGATGGGCGACTGTATCGGCGAATCGTAAGTTCACAAACGATTAAAAAATCGGGTGATTAGATCGCCGAGTTATGAAGACCGTGGTACACAGACTTCAGTAACTATGAAATTCATAGCTATCAGGGCAACACCATAGCGCGCAGGCTGCCATTTTTCCTTGAATTTTCCTGACAACTCCAGAAACTTCTCCAGGCCACACTTCTATATTTCGACTTTTGTTGTATTATCGAACTATGCAAGAAACCGACGTCATCCGATCCCTCGCCGCCCTGGCCCAGGAAGTGCGCCTGCGGGTGTTCCGCGCCCTGGTGGTGGCGGGCCAGGAAGGGCTCACGCCCGGCGGGCTGTCTGAGCAGCTGGGCATTGCGCCCAACACGCTGTCGTTCCACCTCAAGGAGCTGACCCACGCGGGCCTGGTGAGCCAGGAGCGCCAGGGCCGCAACCTGATCTACCGCGCCTCGTTTGCCACCATGAACGACCTGCTGGCCTACCTGACCGAGAACTGCTGCCAGGGCGCTGCCTGCCTGACCGACGAGGCCACCGCCGCCTGCCAGTGCTGATCCCCCCAACAACTTCCACCCCACGACCCACAGCCGAAAGGAAACCACCATGAAGCGATTCCACGTCCACATGCATGTCGATGACCTTGCCAAGAGCATCGCGTTCTATTCCCGGCTGTTCGCGGCCGAGCCTGCACGTGTCGAGACCGACTACGCCAAATGGATGCTCGAAGACCCGCGCGTGAACTTCGCCATCTCCACCCGGGGCGACAAGCCCGGCGTGGATCACCTGGGCTTCCAGGTGGACGAGGCCGACGAGCTGGCCGAGCTCAAGGCCCGCGCCCAGGGCGCCGACATGGCCCTGCTGGACGAAGGCGCCACCACCTGCTGCTACGCCCGCAGCGACAAGCACTGGATCACCGACCCGCAGGGCGTGGCCTGGGAGCACTTCCACACGCTGGGCAACATCCCCGTGTTCAACGAAGCCGCTGCACAGCAGCCAGCCAAGACCACGCAGCAGCCAGCCCAGGCCGCGCAGGCAGCGTGCTGCCCCACAGGCGCACCGTCCGCCCTCGCACCTGGGCAGGCCGCCTGCTGCGGCCCCACTGCCAACAACCCCAACAAATGCTGCTGAGCCTGGAGCCACGATGAACGCCACCCCACAACGTCCTCCTTTGAACGTGCTCTTTTTGTGCACGCACAACTCCGCCCGCAGCATCCTGGCCGAAGCCCTGCTCAACGCCATGGGCCAGGGCCGCTTCAAGGCTTATTCTGCTGGCAGCAGCCCGCGCGACAACCAACAGCCCCACCCGCTGGGCCTGCAGGCGCTGGCCCACGCGGGCATCCCCACCGAGGGGCTGCGCAGCAAAAGCTGGGATGAGTTTGCCGCCCCCGGCGCGCCGCACATGGACCTGATCATCACCGTGTGCGACAACGCAGCGGGCGAGGTCTGCCCCTTCTGGCCCGGCCACCCGGCCACGGCGCACTGGGGCTATGCCGACCCGTCAGCGGGCGATGGCTCGGACGCCGACAAGGCTGAGGCCTTCCGCAAAACCCTGCACGCCATCAAGCAGCGCCTGGAACTGCTGGTGAACCTGCCCGACGACAAGCTCGCCGCCACCGCGCTGCAAGCCACGGCCCGCAACCTGCCCGCGCAATAAGATGAAACACCCCCTGAGTCGCTTTGCGCCTTCACCCCTCTCTCGCTGCGCGGGAGGGGGACGCACCCGGTGGCCTGGCAAAGCCAGTTCCACGGGTGCACGGGTTTGGGCCGCGCCAGTTTCATGCATCGCGGGTGGCGCGCAGCGCAATGGATCACTGAAGGGATCACTGAAATGACCCTGCCACCAAGCCATTCGCAACGCGCTGCTGCCAGCGCGTTGCCCCCCTCCCCGGCCGCTGGCATGGCGGTGTTCGAGCGCTACCTCACCGTCTGGGTGCTGCTGTGCATCGTGGTGGGCATTGCGCTGGGCCAGTGGCTGCCCGGCGCGGCGCGCGCCGTGGGCGCGCTGGAGGTGGCACGCGTCAACCTGCCGGTGGGTCTGCTCATCTGGGTGATGATCATCCCCATGCTGCTGAAGGTGGACTTTGGTGCGCTGGCCGAAGTGCGCCAGCATGTGCGCGGCATTGGCGTGACGCTGTTCGTCAACTGGCTGGTCAAGCCGTTTTCGATGGCGCTGCTGGGCTGGCTGTTCATCCGCCATTGGTTTGCGCCGTACCTGCCTGCCGACCAGATCGACAGCTACATAGCAGGGCTCATCCTGCTGGCCGCAGCGCCCTGCACGGCCATGGTGTTTGTGTGGAGCCGCCTCACCGGCGGCGACCCGCTGTTCACGCTGTCGCAAGTGGCGCTGAACGACAGCATCATGATCGTGGCGTTTGCGCCGCTGGTGGCCTTTTTGCTCGGCCTGTCGGCCATCACCGTGCCGTGGGACACGCTGCTCACCTCGGTGGTGCTGTACATCCTGATCCCGGTGGTGATTGCGCAATGGCTGCGCAAGCGGCTGCTGCGCAAAGGCCAGGCCGCCTTCGACGCCGCCGTGGCGCGCACCGGGCCCTGGTCCATCGCCGCCCTGCTGGCCACGCTGGTACTGCTGTTCGCCTTCCAGGGCGAGGCCATCCTGCAGCAGCCGCTGGTCATCGCCCTGCTGGCCGTGCCCATCCTCATCCAGGTGCTGTTCAACTCCGCCCTGGCCTATGGCCTGAACCGCGCCGTGGGCGAAAAGCACAACATTGCCTGCCCCTCGGCCCTGATCGGCGCGTCCAACTTCTTCGAGCTGGCCGTGGCCACGGCCATCAGCCTGTTTGGTTTTCACTCCGGCGCAGCGCTGGCCACCGTGGTGGGCGTGCTGATCGAGGTGCCGTTGATGCTGCTGGTGGTGGCCGTGGTCAACCGCAGCAAGGGCTGGTACGAGGCGCGGGGCTGACAACCACTGACGGGGTGATCACGCGCCTGCCACCGCCCCACGCGCCTGCACCCGGCGCGAGATCAGCAGGCCCAGCACAAACACCCCCACTGCCGCCACCGTGAACACTGGCGGCAGCCATCCACGGTCCACACTGAAGGCCACCAGCAGCACACCCGTGGACTGGCCCAGGAACAGCAGGCACGCAAACAACGTCACTGCCGTGCCCCGCGCCTCGGGCGCCATCTGCGTGGCCTGCACCTGCAGCGTGTTGTGCAGCATGTAAAAGCCAATGCCCGCCAAGAAGCAGCCCAGCATGGCCCAGCCCACCGCAGGCGCCCACGCCAGCGACAGCAGGCCGATGGCAATGAAGCTGGCACCCAGCACGGCCAGCCCCCGCTCGCCCAGCGCCGCCAGCCAGCGCCGTGCAAACACGCTGTAGATCAGCCCGCCTATGCCATACAGCACCATCACGCCGCCCGCCGCAGAGGCCGACAGGCCAAAGCCATCGACCATGCGCGCGGGCACAAAGGCCAGCGTGCCAAACGCGAGCGCGCCTTCAATCGCCACCACCGTCAGCACCCAGCGCACACGCGGAATGCGCAGCAGCGCCAGGGTGCCCGCCAGGTAGTTGGCCAGCGAAAACGCCGGTGCGCCCGGCACCACCATCGGACGCAGCGCCCCGCTGGCGCGCGCATGGCGCAGCAGCAGCGTGGCCGCCGTGAAGAACAGCACGGCCAGCACACCCAGCGCCGCACGCCAGCCCAGCGTTTCGGTGGCAAAGCCGCCAAACCACTGGCCCGCCATCATCCCGGTCACCGTGGCCACCATCAGGCGCGCCAATGTTTCCTGCCGCTGCTCGTAGGCCACCTCATCGCCAATCCACGCCATCGACAGCGGAATGATCCCGGCCGCCGCCGCCCCCATGGCCGCACGCGCCACCACCAGCAGGCTGAAGCTGGACGCCAGCGCCGTCATGGCGCTGAACACCGCACAGGCCGCCGTGGCGCCAATGATCACGCGCACCTTGCCCACCCGGTCGCCCAGCGGGCCATACACCAGCTGCAGCACGCCATAGGCCACGGCAAACGCCGCAATCACCGCCGAGGCATCGCCCGTGGTGATCTGGTATTCAAGGGACAGTGCCACCAGCATCGGGTCGCACACGCGCATGGACGCCATGCTGCAAAAGGCCGCCAGGCTGATCAGCCGCAGCATTGTTAAGGAAGAGGTCATACCGCCCGATTGTGGGTGACGAGGATGTTCACTTCGGCGGCGCGGCACAAGAACCCTTTCGCCCTGCCCTGGCCGGATGAACCATCGAACATCGGTGATTTGGAGCACTCACCAGGAATGACGGTGCACGCAAGAAAACCCAGCAGATGCCGAATCCGTCGCCCGGTCAATCCGGAACCATTCACCTTGCGGATCACAATAGCGCGACGCGAGCACATTGAGCGCACCTGTCTTGGCTTTCCCGTACTGAGAGGTCACATCATGGCAACAGCCCGTCTGAGAGCTTCAACGCACTTGCCCCAAGGGTTGGAGTGAAATCGGGACATTGAGCGCCCGGCAGCCTGCATGGGCGCGAACCCATCCCATCCCGATTGCGCTCCAATGTGATGAAGCAATTCTGACCAGAACGCCTTCACACACGCGTTGGCCGTGCGAATCTGCGGCCATCGGGCGGCCTGTGCTGCGCAGTGCATACTGTCCCTGCGACGCGAAAATCACCCGATCACGCCCCGCTCGTGCGTCCCAAGCACCTCGACCGTTTTCTCTTTTCCTCTTTAGTTATCTAACCATGATTGATTTTTCAAGGATTCGGGAATGCCGCATGAACCTGCAGCCATTCAGATGGGCTGAAATTTCGGACCTCTATTCAAAGGCTGACTGCGCCGCACTTTCCAAGACCTATCCCCACGATCACTTCCGCACCGTCGAGGCATATGGGGGAGAAAAAGACTATCGGTACGACGCCCGTTCCCTGATTCCGATGGGAGAGCAAACCATATCGCACGCTGACTCCCTGAGTCCTTCTTGGTACCAACTGGCACAAGACCTGCTTTCTACAGAGTACCGGATTGCCATGTCGTCCATTACCGGCGTTGACCTGACCAACCTGCCGATGGAGGCGCATGCCTATCACTATGGCCCTGGCGCGCTTCTGGGCCCCCACCGCGATCTCCCCGAGAAAATTGTCACCCACGTTTTTTATTTCAACGACAAGTGGCATCCCACAGACGGGGGCTGTCTGGCCATCCTGAATTCTTCCGATGCGAAGGACGTTGCCGCTCTGATAAACCCGACCATCGGAAATTCAGCCACCTTTGTCAGGTCGGACACTTCCTGGCACGAAGTGACACGGGTATCGGAGCAAGCCCCTCAATCCCGACGGAGCGTGACCGTAACGTTCTACCAGCCCGGATCCATCAGTTCAATGTGGCCCCCCGGGGTGGATATGGAACTGCACGACTACCCAGGCTGAACAGCCTTCCTGCGGCGCGCAGGCATCTTCGGCGCGGCCAATTTCTCGACCTGGGCATTTGATGATGTTGCCGCCACGCGGCTTTTGCATTGAACCCGCAATTACTGTAAATACATGACCAGGCAGTCATTTCTGCGACCCGTCCATCTATTTATTCCCTGGGAACATAGAGAGCTTATTTTTTCATTGATTCAACGTGAAATCACTTCCCGTTATCGAAGCTCACTCATGGGGTTGATCTGGTCCATCATCACTCCTGCATTTACCCTTCTAGTCTATACCATCGTATTCACGAAGGTATTTACCGTTCGCTGGCCCGGCAGCAACGAATCCCCCACTGAATTTGCACTGCTTATTTTCATCGGAATGACGATCTTCAATCTTTTTTCGGAATGCGCGCTCCGCGCCCCGACACTGATTGTATCCAATACAAATTATGTAAAGAAAATACAGTTTCCACTTGAAATCCTGCCCTGGATTAGTCTGGGGGCAGGCCTGTTTCATATGCTTGTGAGTTCGATCGTATGGCTTGCCTTCTATGGATTGGCAATTGGAATTCCGCCAGCATCTTCAGTCATCTATCTTTTTATTTTAATTCCACTTTTCCTCTATATACTCGGCATTTCCTGGATCCTGAGTGCGCTCGGCGTATACTTCCGCGACATCAATCACATTATTGGCGCACTTTTGCTGCCGATCATGTTCTTGACCCCTGTATTTTACCCGCTCAATGCACTTCCTCCTGAATGGCACCAGGCAATGGGCTTGAACCCCCTGGCACAGGTGATTGAAGATGCACGCACGGCACTATTCTGGGGAGGCATGCCCAATATCATGAAATGGGGCACATCATTCCTGTTTTCCGGCATCTTCGCGATAGCAGGCCTTTGGTTTTTTCAGAAAAGCCGCGAGGGATTTTCCGATGTCCTCTGAATTTGCCATTGAAGTCGACAAGATCAGCAAGTGCTATCAAATTTATGACAAGCCACATGACCGACTGCTGCAGATGCTCCCTTTTGCCGGGCAGCAGCGGTTCCGGGAATTCTGGGCCTTGAAAGACGTCTCATTCCGTGTCCGCAAGGGAGAAGCCCTCGGTATTATCGGACGAAACGGAAGCGGCAAATCAACCCTGCTCCAACTGATCTGCAACACACTGCGCGCCACGTCGGGGCAGATTCAGGCCCGAGGGAAGATAGCGGCCCTGCTCGAGCTTGGATCAGGATTCAATCCAGAATTCACAGGCCGTGAGAATGTCTATCTCAATGGAGCACTGCTTGGATTGAAACGGGCGGAAATAGATGCAAGGTTTGACGAAATCGCCGACTTCGCCAATATCGGAGACTTTATCGACCAGCCGACCAAGACATATTCCAGCGGGATGCTTGTGCGCCTGGCATTCTCGGTGTCCGTCTGCGTGGAACCCGACATACTGGTCGTCGACGAGGCGCTTGCCGTCGGTGATGCCTCCTTTCAGTTCAAATGCCTGGGTCGGCTAGAGAACCTGGCAGAAAAAGGAACAACTCTTCTGTTTGTGTCTCATGACATGAGCATGGTCAAGAGATTCTGCAATACCGCGATCTACCTCCATGAAGGAATGTTAAAGGCATTTGGGTCTCCTGAGACGATCTCCGAAATGTACCTGCTGGACATGCGGGACGAGCAACGCCGCTGGGCCAGCGGCGGAAAGATTCCAGTAACCAGAAAACAGGAGGTCAACGGTGCACACATTGCATTTGGGACCACGGAAGGAGAGGTAATCTCCGCCAAATTCACCAACACCGGGAGCCACTATTCGTCGTTTGTCTATGGCGAGACGATCGAGATCGTCGTCAGCTATCGAATCGGAAATTCAGTCTCATTACCCAACATCAGCATTACCATCCAGGAAGCACGGCTGCTTGTCGTTGGTGGAAAAAACTTTGTGCTTCCCCTCACCGGTTCTGACATCGACGGGGAGAGTGGAACAGTCACCTTCCACTTTCCAGCGATACTGGCAGCAGGTCGATACCACGTCACCATCAAGCTGATGAATGGTCGCACCGAGGAGACCTCACTCCTGATTGACAAGCAAGTGGGCATCCTGAGTTTTGATACGGTAGCGCGCGGAAATAACCCTTTTCTTGGCATCGTCGATCTGGGAATCGAAGCAAAAAAACAGGCAACCAGCCTTCATGACGGATGAGATCTTGATCAATCTCCACTTCATTACGGAACCCGTGCAACCCCCACTGCAAAGTCGGTTTCAAAAAATCGGTTTTTCAAGAGCGTGTCTTCAATATCAAACAGCATCTGGAGCAAAGCCATCGAACGCGAGTCTGTCTCTACGAAATTACCCGCAATCCCATGCAAGGCGAACTGCAATATATTTCCGCCGCAGGGATTGAAAGCATGTTCGACAAAATAATCAGATAGCACCCTGCGTATGTCTTGTGACCGAATTGCCTCTGACGGATCGACCTTGATTACCTCTGCCGGCTCGGGAAGCTGCACGTTGAACTGCACCTTGCCGAAGTGTTCCGGCTGAAAGGAGCGGCGATACTCCGGAGGCAAAAGGCGGAAAGCACTTTCGACGACCCCGCGCTGGCGCTCTGAAAAAGCAAAATGATTGGCCCCCACATATTCATTATAGAACACCCACCCCCCCGGCTTTAGGGCGTTGCGAACCGACTCACAAACTGACTCGAGTTGCTTGATGTGATGCAACGACCCGTTAAACCAGACAGCGTCGTAAGCATTCTTCTCCAACGACGTTTTTTGGACGTCCTGTACGTTATATTTAATATGGGAAGCGCCAATTAAATGCGCCTCCTTCCGGGCAATATCGATAGCGCCGGGCGCAATATCAATTGCGTCGCACTCGGAAAAGGCATTGAGTCGGAAAAGGTCGCGCTCCAGAGTACCGCTGCCACAACCGATGCTCAACATCCTGATCGGGGATATCGAATGATTCAGGAATTCGCCAAGGCAGTATTTCACCCACCAGCGATGGTGGGTCCCTCCACAGGCCAGCCGCTGAAAGCGCTGCTGAACAGCCGGCACAGCAAGCCAGTAGACCTGGGGCGAAAAGGCATCGGAACTCGCCACATTCTTGGACCAATGGTCGGCGGTGATCTCCCTATCGGATCTCATTCCGACCTCCCTGGCTGGCGGTTGTGCGTGTGCGGCTTCCAGGCACCCCATTTGCTTTCGAAGTAAGCCTGGTTCCGGTCCCAGATGGCCTGATATTCACCTGTCTCGATCAATTTCCCAAACGATGCCTGGCCGTAATGGTGAATAAAGGCATCTTCAGCACATACTGTTCGATAACCGGCCGCGTGCATTCGCCGGCTGTAATCATCATCCTCAAACATTCCGAGGCCGAACATCTCGTCCAGTTCCCCGATTTCATTGAACACATGGCGCCGCATCGCCACACAAAACATTGCCAGCATCGAGATGTCGAAATGGCGACCGGCATGCGCGACGGTGTATCCGGAAGCGAATTCATGCATCTGCTCCAGATTAAGGTAGCTTGTGCTGATCTTTGCCTCGTTACCGATGGAGTTGGTCACCGGTCCCACCATGCCAATCTTCCCATCTTCCAAATGACGGAGCATTGCCTCCAGCCAGTCGCCGGTGACCACGGTATCATTATTGAGCAACACGATATATTCACCCTCGGCCAACGCAATTCCCTGGTTGTTTGCCGCCGCAAAGCCTCTGTTGCTCTCGTTGATAAGAACCTTCACCATCGCATACTGGTCCTGAATTTCCTGGAGCATAGCTTCGGTACCATCGGAAGACGCATTATCAACAATGATCACCTCATAGTTGGGATATGTAGTCCGGGAAAAAACGCTCTCAATGCACTGCCTGGTGAGTTCGGAATTATTATAGCTCACTATTACAATAGAGCATTTCCCGTACAACTCCTTGACAGCCTCCTGGGTTGCAAGATAGCGATGCCGCCAATCATTTTCCCCGGCCAACTCTTTTCTTCGTTCAACCAGTACGGGATCTTTTTCCGCCAATGCGACTTCGATTTTTGCAAGAAAATCTTCGAATTCAGTGGCGAAATATACATAGTCTTGGTAGATTGCCATCTCTTCAAGTGGCACACTCACCACCGGCTTCCCGGCGCTCATGAATTCGTAGAACTTCACTGGATCCACCGCATGCGTCACTTTGTTCAACTTGAATGGGATCAGGCACACATCAAAGCCGTGAAGATAACGCGGCATGTCCTCATAGGGCTTGCGGCCCGTAAGGAGCACGTTGGACATCCGGTCAAGGCCCGCCAGATCTTTTACAAAGCGGTCGCCAACCAATACAAAATTCCAGCTTGGGCGTTTTTCCGCCAGAAAGCGTAGTAAGGAAAAATCAATCCAGGGAGCCAAGGCTCCGTAGAACCCAATGATGGGCTTCTTTAGATGGGCAAGCAGATTGTTTTCAGTACATCGATCGAAAAAGAAGTCATAGTCCACAGCATTTCGCACGAGCAGACAATCTATTCCTTGGTCCATCCATTTTTTCTTTAAAACAGATGCAGTTACCGTGACCAGATCTGCGCTGCGAACCAGCACCTCTTCTTCTTTGATAAGTTGCTCGCCTATATCAGGGAAGTCAGCCCATTCGTCCATGCAGTCGTATTGAACGCGCCATGACCGGGACTTCTGCAAGTCGAGGGCCAACCCGGTCCAGTAAGAAAGATGGACCACGACCAGAGCGGCTCTTATCTTCGCATCCAGCGCCAGCCGGGAAAATGATTCGTTCCCAGCCTTAAGGTTGGTAGCTGACATCTTTTCAGAATAGAAATCTTCATATTCACTGAAAGCCAGACATACTTCGAATACTCTCTCGGCAACCTGCCTCAACTCGTAGGGAGCCCCTCTTGCAGGCATTCCCGAGCGTACGATATAAAATACACGATGACCATGAGCAGCAAACTGAGACATCATCTGCTGCGGTCTTTGATACCGGGCAGACCATTCAATGTTGGCAAAACAGACGATATCCATTTTATCGTTGCATTTTTCGCCAATGACGGGCGCAGCTAGCGGCCGGAGAGGCGGAACTGCCTGGAATTGATTACCCAGTGATTCTGAATGGAGTCTTCTTTTGAGGCGCCTTGGCAAGAGCAAATTTCCCAGCGTACGGGCAATCAGCGAGCGGTCGGCCAGCAAATACATCAAATCGATCAGCAGATATTTGAGACTTTTTCGACGCCACTCCAGCATCATCTTTGCAGCTTCTGCTTCTTTTTTCAGCCAATCAATGGCAATGTCCCGGGACGCAACCGTTTCCCTGCTGATAATCAACTCCTGCTCAAGTTGAGCAATGGCCTGTCGCATCACCGCTATTTCGCCACAGGAAGGGCAATGGGGCGGGCTTTCGCCGTCCCCGCTGGTATTCACGCGAGCGGGGGTGGGCAGCAAGTTTTCCGGCTGATCTGATTCTGGCTTCATAAGAAAATAGTATGAATCTGCTTCAAGCTGACAGGTCCTGCAACCAGCGCCACGCCCTGCGCAAGGGGGCCGTCGTTTTCCAGGACATGGATTTGTGCATCTCCAGCAGTTGGGTTTCAAGATCGAACGATCTTTGCGTTGCTTGCGACAACTGCGCTCTTGCTTCACCCAACAAATGCTCGCAGCCCATCAAACGAGCCTCCAGATCCCGCAGATGGTCGGCGGATTCCGGGTCGCCTGTTCCCGCCTGCCGCTGCCCATGCTCAAGAATGCCAGGCAGCGACATCCAAAAAGCATTCATCGTGGCCATGGAGTCCGTCTTGCCTGCCCGAACCACAGCGGCAACATGATTCCAGTAGTTTTCCAGGATGTCATTTGCTTCGACCACCGCATGCGACGGTTCTTTGCGGCCGATTCGCTGGGACAACCATTGCGGATCGTCGCAGCCTGCAGGCGGCAACGGATGCACGGTGTCGTATCTGGATAGCGCCGTGAACTTCCCTTGGGTGAGATCGCTGGAACTGAATACCGGAACACCACAGGACAGTGCAGTAATCGCAAGGTGATAGCTGTGTCCCGCAACTGCTTCGGATTCGCCTATCAGCGCTGCCAGCACCATCGGAGATGGCCATTCGCTGAGACAAAACGTCCCCGGCAGCTCGCTGTCAATGAACGATTCATGATCACAAAGCACTGGCCCGAGACGGAGCAGAAGCACGCTGAGATTGTGCAACTCCGTACGAAATTTCTTCAAGTAATCGGTAAGCCGCTCGAGATTCTGGGTCGCCTGAATCACGAGATACGGGGCCTTCAGGCCCAGAGCGTCGCGAATCGCAGCCGCCTCATCGGTCGCGGCATGGGATTTCAAACAGCGCCCGATTGAAAAGGCGGTATCAGGCATCACATGCACGCGCTGCGGCTCAACAAATGGCCTGAGTGCGGTCTTCGAAGGTTCGTCTCTCACTGCGATATGCGCGCTGGAATCAAGCGCAAGAGAAAGCAGCGGGTGGCTCCAATCTGGAATCTCGTTGCAATGCATGCCCGGAGCATTCCATATGACAGGCACGCCGTGCTGCGCACCCATCAATGCCGGCGCGAGCCAATATCCTGTGGGATGGTGAATCCACGTTGCCGGTGGCCCATATCCCGGAGCGATGAATTTGTCAAAACGGACAATGAACCCGCCGCCAATCAGGATTGCATCAAGATCACTGGCCATGCGGGGCAGTTCCGCCAGTGACTCAACACCATATGGCCAATCCTCCGAGGATTTCGCGTGATAGGAAAATGGGGTAAGTTCAACGCTTCCCAGCCTGCGGGACAACTCCAGTTCTGCAATGATCGGGAAAAGCAGATCACCATAATTCTCGACATCAAACGTGCCAAAGATGCCAATGCGCCAAGAGCGTTGGTTCTTCGTTGCATTGGAATCAGTTGCATTCATTTATAGGTTTATAAAAACTGGGCGCTCGCACTTTCAGTCCGATTTGATTATTCATGCTAGAGAAATTCTGAAAATCTAGCGGGCTCCACAGCGAGCCAGCTCCATTTTTTTAGTGGCATGCGCATTTTCCAGAATCTTCAACGTGGCCAGTCCTGCCCGCTCCCATGAAAAACCACGGGAATGCTGGAGTGCATGCGCACCAAGTTCCCGTCTCAATTCCTCATTGGTGACGAGCTTGGTAAGACCGTCGGCAATGGAATCCACGCTAAGGGGATCTACAAGAACACCGCCTTGCCCTACCACCTCTGGAAACGCTGAGGACATGGAGGCCAGCACCGGAGTTCCAAACGACATTGCCTCGGCTGCCGGCAAACAGAAGCCTTCCAGGAGAGAAGGCGCGGCCAAGCATTGGGCATGACAGTACAACGTCGACAGGATCTGATCGTCAACGTTATCCAGGACAAGCACCTTGCCCGCAACCCCCAAGGCTGCAATGTCACTTCTGACAGAATTTTGCCCCCAGCTCGCGCCTCCCACCAACACCAAAAGTATTTCAGTGTCGCTTTGCTTGATCACCTGCTGGAAAGCTTGCAACAGTCTTGCCAAGTTCTTTCGTGGCTCGAAACTACCCACAAAGAGTACATAGGGCATTTCAATCCCAAGGGTCTTTAAATGGGTGATCGGCAAGGGGGACGGCATATGCGCCCCGCCTTCGGTTGCGATAGACACTTTTTTCCAGACTGTCTCATCAAAATGAAGCCTGATGTCTTCCGCCGTCGATTCAGAAATCGCAATGATCTGCTGGGTAGAGGCAAGGCTTCGGGGCATCAGCACGCGGTCAAGGTGATACGTGACACGGCGCATCGTTTCTGGTTGCTTCAACCAGCACAAATCATGAACGGTTACGGTGGTGGCTGTTTTTCGCGGCAAAAACCATGGCAGCCTGTGCGCAGGACTCCAGTAAACATCAGGTCTATCAATATTCCCCCAAATGACTTGGGAGAAAAACAAACTGGCGATGCGGCCGACATCCCGAGGTAAATAATCAGACCGGCAAGTCACATTTGGCAGATTAGCATAATCCCCCGACGGGCATGCCCTTCCATAAAGCAACCAATGATGCCGCCCCTCACTCTGCTCTATCATGATTGGCAGCAGGCATTTGATGTACCTCGCGATGCCTGAACCAGGTATTTCAAGCATGCTGATGTCAACGGCTATACGCATCAATACCTTCCCTTTTCCTTGTTTTTCGTGCTGCGCTCTACGGTACCGGCATTTTCACGCGCCCTTATGCACTCATCGATTACGCCCTTATAGTGAATGGCTCTTTTGCCCCAAGCGAACTCTGCAATGGTGCTTTCATCACGCAGGAACATCGATTGCAATGACCCGCTGGTCCATCGCGCATGAATTTCGCGGAGAATGCGTTCGATGGAATCTGCCTGGTTCTGGACAACCCATCCTGCCTGGACGCGCATGATCAGTGCGCCGGCCTCGTCTATAGGGGTATTGGCAATATGCAAGATAGGTGAACCTATGCCGAGATACTCATAAATTTTTCCTGGAACTTGGAACGGCTGGCTGTTGCCCACGCTAAGCAGCACATCGGAATTCTGCTGCGCGGAAATGGAGGTTCCATGGTCGACTACCCCGTGAAATCTGACCCCCGGAATACCATCGAAAAGCGCTTTGTATGCAGCGTGATTTCCATAAAATGTGACTGAAATATCCAGATCACAAATCGACCGCAATGCCCTTGCAAACTCGACAGGAGAGCGGAAGTCCGCATAAAAATTCCCGGTATAAACAATATGTAGGGACTTGGAATGATGGCGATTTTCTACACTTCCGCTATTTCGACTGGGAAACCCCTGTGCGATGCAGGTGAATTTATTGTCGGCGTCTTGTAATCCATGGCGCCTTTTCAGGAGATCGACAACAGCCATTGTCGTCACCACGATCGCGTCGGCACGGGCAATAACTTTTGCTTCAAAGGCGAGATCAACACGCTGGCGCCAGCGCGGCGTATACGGCGCTACCACAGGATCAGCAAGATCGACGATGAGCGGAATTCGGGCGATCCGTTTGGCCAAGAGACCCAACAGAAGGTCTACGCCGGGTTCGTGCGAGGCCACTACCGCGCTGTACCGGGTTGCTCGAAGCAACTGAATCAACCGCAAGGACGCGCTGGGTACCCATTCGGTACGTAAGTCTGGAAATATAATCTGATCGAGTACCCGCCGCCCCCACCGGTGCATTTTTAACCAGACCGAATCGCCACCCAGCGGCCCCACCGCGCCACCACCTCGTCCCCACCTGGATAAATTTAAATAGGCTTTTTGAGAAAAACCGACATATGGACCAGGCCAGACCCGATGGACGATAACCCCAGACGCAAAATCCTCATGAAAGGGCGGCAGTGAAGGCATGTCGGAACAAAGCACATGCACTTCTACACCGAGCTTTGCCAATTCATTCGCAAGATAGAACCATCGTAATGATTGGGCTGCGATGATTGGAGGAAACTCATAGGCGATCAGAAGAATGCGCATAACTATGCTTTGCCAGTGCTTTGTGCAATATATTCACGATTTTTTCTGATGCCCTGCCATCACCGTAAGGTGAATTGCCCCGTGAGAATGATTTGTACACAGCATCGTCATCAAGCAGTTGCAGCGATGAATTGACGATGGAATCAAAATCACACCCCACCAGTTTGGTAACACCGGCTTCTATGCCCTCGGGCCTTTCGGTTTCATTGCGCAACACCAGCACCGGCTTGCGCAAGGATGGGGCCTCCTCCTGGACTCCCCCTGAGTCAGTCAGTATAAAAAATGAAGATTTCATGGCTGCGATAAAATCAATATAGTCAAGCGGGGGTGTCAAGCGAATACGCGGATGATTCGAAAGATATGAGTATGCCGCATCCTTTATTGCAGGATTGGGATGAACCGGAAAGAGAATAAATATATCGTCTCTCAGATCAGCCAGATATCGCGCAGCCCGGCAGATTTCAAAAAATGGCTGTCCAATATTTTCCCGCCTGTGTGCGGTAAACAATATCATTCTACAATTCGCAAATTCCGGAAAGTCAAAGGGCGGGCAGCGGCCTGCCGTATAAAGCAAGGCATCCACGATCGTATTGCCCGTCACGTAAATGCTATCGCCAGATTTTCCTTCTTCGAGGAGATTTCTTTGAGCAATCTCAGTCGGCGCAAAATGCCATTGCGCTAAATCTCCGACCAGTACGCGATTCATTTCCTCTGGAAATGGATTCTCATAGTCTCTCGTTCGCAAGCCCGCCTCCACGTGGGCAAAGGGAATGCGAAGGTAGAACGCAGCGAGTGCAGCAGCCATTACTGATGTTGTATCACCCTGTCCAATCACGATGTCCGGTTTTTCAGCCTGAAAGCAACGATCCAGTTCACCAAGCAATCGGATGGTTAGTTTTGTCAGGCTCTGATTTGGCTTCATGACTTCGCAAATTAAATCCGGAGTCAGTGAAAAATTCGACAGCATTTTTTCGACCAAGAAAGGGTGTTGCCCTGTCGAAACAATCCGCACCGATGCCCAATGGGTATTGCGCAATGCAATAATAAGCGGCGCCATTTTGATGGCTTCCGGCCGAGTACCCACTACGCAAATGATCTTTATCCGGCGGGGCGATTGCATTGCAAAGGTATGGAGTTGTGATAAAAATAATAAAACCGTTACCCGTTGACTGCATTGATGAGACTTCGTTTCTATTCGGGATCAGTCACAATTTGTGCAGTCTCGGGATCTCTGCGAATGAAGATTTGCGTGACGCGAGGTGCAGACCAGCGATTCACACAACATCGCAGTGACCCCCATCGTACGCCTGCGCCTTTTCAACTGAAGAGTCGGGCCATAGGGTCCATGGTGGGTTCGCGGGCACGAGAGCTTGACCTGAATCATAGGAGCACACCGCCACGCAGGTTTTCCGCAGACCGTAGCGAGCGCCGTGCTTGCCGCATGCCGGCGCTGCGCCACGGGCCTCGCGCGCGATGGCCGGAGTCGGCGGACTCTGGCGCCCTGCAAGCGGTGGCGGGACCACGGCGATTCTTTGCATGGCGCCCTTGCGTCTTGCACTTACCATCGTCCCATTTGCAACGAGGAGCACGATGAGAAAACGCAATTTCGTCGCGGTCGGCATGGGCCTGGCAGGCCTGTGGACCGCCGCCACCACCAGCCACGCCGCCCCACCCGCCAAAACATCCGCCAGCCCCGCCCTGCTCACCATCAGCGGCGCCATCACCCAGCCTAACCGGGGCGCGCTCGATGCCACCATCGACCAGATGATGGGCAAACACGGCATCCAGTTCGACAAAGCCCACGCGCTCGACGCTGCCGCCCTGCAGCGCATGCCCGCCGTCACCATCAAGCCCACGCTCGAATACGACAGCAAGCCCCACACGCTCAAAGGCCACCTGCTCACCACTGTGCTCGCAGCTGCGGGTGTGGCCGCTGGCAGCCCCGTGCAGCTGGTGCTGCGCGCGGTGGACGGCTACAACGTCACCATCAGCATGGCCGACGTGCAGGCCTACCGCATGATCGTCGCCACCCACATCGACGGCCAGCCCATGGCCCTGGGCGGCCTGGGCCCGCAGTGGGCGGTGTACGACGCCGATGTGCTGCCCGCCTTCAAGGACAAGCCGGTGAAGGAACGCTTTGGCCTGTGCCCCTGGGGGCTGTACCACATTGAAGTGAAGAAGGCCTGATAAGGCTTTGGAGCATCCTGTGGGCATCTGGACTTTGCGAGAAAACTCGGGGAGATCATCGGCGGGGGCGACTGTGCCCACGCCGTAGGTGTTCCCAGACTTGCCAGGCTGTGACCTCGCTCAGCGCGGCGTCGGTGCCGCTGCTGATGAGGTCGGGCGAGACGTCCACCGAGTACATATCGGCAAGAAAGCCTTGGATCTCGCGCGCCGTCATGCCACACGCATGAATGGCGACGATCTTGTCATCAAAGCGAGTAAAGCGGCGCTCATGCTTGCCAATGAGCTGAGGCTCGAAGCTACCCGTGCTGTCGCGGGGAATGTCGATGCGCAAGGCGCCGACGTCGGTGAAAACGATCTTGGCGCTCTTGCCGTTGCGACGATTGGCGCCAGCCCCTTCGGGCTTGGCCTGACCGGGCGCATAGCACAGGTAGTGACTCATTTCGGCGCTCAGCACGCACTCCAATGCGGCCTTCTTGAACTGCTTGAAGATGCGCTCAAGCTCGGCCAACGTCACCGGCCAGGGGATCAGTTGTTCAAGTGCTGCGGCTGAGAGTTGCGGGTGCGCCGCTTGTGGACATGCTATGGCTCACACACAAAACTCATGACAGGCTCCCCCGGGCGCTCCCCAAGCCCGGGACAGTTCAACCTGAATGGAATAGATATTGATGTTTGTCAGGCTGTGCCGCAAACACAAAATCTGTGAAGGGCTCTTCTCTTTACAGGGAGCGCTTGCGCCAGTCTTGCAGAAGGCGGATTCGCCGCTTGGTGGTGTGAATCTGGCACGACAGATAGAGCGACTGATACGCCGTTCCTCCCGCCGCGGCCGAGGCCTCGAAGTCGCAATCGTTGTCACGTAAAGCGATCCATGACGTCTCTGCTTTCTTAAGCACTTCTTGCCTCTCAGGCGTCAGCTTTCTCCGGAGTTCGGCGTACGCAGAGTTCAGCGCCTTATCTGCCATCCCAAACTCGTCCCCCAGGCATTCGTTGAGAGCATCGACTCGTTCAATCTTGTCACATCGAGTTGCGGCAACTGCACCCCCACCCGCCAAAACCAGCAATATCGCCATCCAGATTCGCCAACTATCCACGACGCTCATTTGCTTCGCTCCTTCAACAGCAAGTTTGCCTCTGCACCAACTCGGCTCTTGTACCACTTGGCGGTCACATCATATGCACGCAAAGCAGTCTCAGCCTGTACCCAGCGCCCTTGCAGAGCTGCGCTATAGAAGCCCTGAGCCACTGAAGTCGCAGGCATTCCTACACCTTGATGGAATGTCCTCGAGAAAAGGACCGTTTGCTGTGCCCGCGTGAGATCGGCGAAGTTCTCTGTCGGATCCGAATCATTCCAAGCCTGAATTGCAGCGCCAAGATGCATCGCTTTTACGGCGAAGTCGATCTGCATGGCCTCAGCCCGAGTCACCGAGAGAGGGTTCTTATTCAAGAAGTCAACCGCATCTGTTTTCGTCAAACTTGTGTAAGGGCGGAGCCTATCCTCCAAGTCCTTTGCAAAGCCAAGTTCCTTCAATTGCATTTTGTTCATCTGGCCGATGTCGTAGCCGGTAGCAATAGTGACACCGCTCCTGCCCAGAACCCGTCCATCCGTCATAGGAACATAGCCCTTCATCATTTGACCTCCTTCAAATTGCGCGACTGCCGAGAAGTCAATATTGGTGCCGAATTTTTCATTCAAAGCCTGGTACGTAACGATCTTCCCAGCATTCGTGACGAAGCGATCCGAAAGGATTTGGTCGTTGGTACGCAGAATGTTTCGCGTCGTTTGATTCAGCGAGCCGTTCTCACCAAAGTAGGCGGAAGCAATCGTCCTGGCCGTCGCCACCATGTCGTCTGGCAACTGCATATTGAGCGCTCTGGCAAGCGAGACGTCGACTACAAAATTCTTCATGCCCTCCGCAGTGCCCAGGTCATACCCTTCGTACTTGTTTGGCGTACCCTGAATTGGCGAAACGCTGCTCTCAAACGAGTCGGTGATCTCGATGTCACGCGCGCTGCCCCAAACACTGCCCATCGGATCAACATATGCCATCGTATGCAGGCGTGTGCCGTCAGCGTGGAGATTCAACTTTCTCGTCAGCTCAGACTCGATACTGACGTTGTCGTAGAGCCTATGCGAGAAAGCACCCGGTACCAGTCTATCTCCGAGCTCAGACTCCGCCCACTGTCCAGGACTCTGCATGCTGTCTGGCAAGCTGCTCTCCAGCGCGATGCCGAATGCCTCAACAGCCCCGCCCTTCAAAGCCGACGCTTCTCTACCGGCCCGGTCCATCCGCGCAAAGTCTCCTGCAGTCAACGCTGGCTGGCCTGCAGGTTCTGCTATCCACTGACGGGTATCGGTGCCCATACCATCCCGACCCAGCGACTTCGCATCCACCTCACTGAGCCCCAAGCTCTTCACCCAGTCACTGGAGGGCTTTCCCCGCTGTTGCCCATCTTTCCCCACCTGGTTTTGATCTTGGCTTTGCTCGTGCCCCTTGGTTTTCACGCCTTGGAGCTTGTCGCCCAGCACTCCGCGCGAGAAGTCACTCGCAAACCCCGCCGTCGGGTCATCGCTGCCCGCGATCTGTACTGCGCTGCTGGCCGCGCGGCTGATCGGGTGCAGCAAGTTGGCTTCTTGCACGTTCAGGACTCCTGGCTCGCTCAGCTTCAGGCACTGTTCTTTCTCGAAGGTGATCAGCAAGGGCTTGGTGTGCACCAGGTTGATGCCCAGGCCTGCTGCGTTCTCAGGGGTGACGAGCAGGGGCTTGGTCTGTGTCAGCACCATCTGGGTCAGTATGGTGCTGGGGGTATGGTCGGTGAGAGCGAAGAGGGAGGTGCTGGCCGGGGCGGGGTCAGCATGGGGGTACTGGGAGTCGTGCAGGTCGTTGTCGCCGGAGCCATTGTCGGCAAAGGCGCCTGCGTTGTCCCGAGGCTGGTCTGGGAACAGCCGTGCGCTGTCGGCAGCGGGCGGGCTGGCCAGGTCGCCAGGGGCGTAGGTGGAGGCTGATGGGTTAACTTGCATGGCGTGCGACTGTGCCGGGCCAGCGGGCGCTGCGAAACTGGGAAGGCTCCTAGCTAGGGACGTTACTAGCTAGGAATGACCCCTACCTGGGGTGGGCTGGTGTGGTCAGCTGGGGGTGAAAGCAATAGGGCTGCAGGGGTTTTGAGACGAACGCGAATTGCTATGAAATTATGAGCATCCAGCACACAGGGAGTACAGGGGATGAGACTGAGAGGCGTTACAGACTTTTACGCAGGCGGTGATGGACGGAATGAAGGGCGCTGGAGGCTGTGGGCGCAGTAGGAGCGCAGCCCACCAGGTGGTGACTCATCTCAGCACCCGACGCGCGCTCCGATACGTCTTCTTGAACTGCTGGAAGATGCCCTCAAGCTCGGCCGGTGTCACCGGACCGGGGACTAGTTGCTCAAGCACTACGGCTGAAAATCGCGGCTACGCCGCCTTGTCCGCTACTGCGTTTGTCTTCGTCTTGCGTGGCATACCTGCTCCCTGTTGACAGGCTATGCCTCACACAGAAAACTTCTGACAGTCTCCAAGAATCCGCACCGTTCTCACACACCGAACCCGCCCCTCACCCCGCCACCACCCGATTGCGCCCCGTGTTTTTCGCCTGGTACAGCGCCGCATCCGCCCGCGCCAGCAGCTTGTCAATCGAGTCGTTCTGCGGCAGGCTCAGGGTGACGCCGATGCTGACGGTGCAGCCCACCTCGTTGCCCTGGGGCACGCAGGCGGCGCGGATGCGTTCGGCCACCTGCAGGGCGGCGTCCAGGGGGGTGTTGGGCAGCAGCAGGGCAAATTCTTCGCCGCCAAAGCGGCCCAGCAGGTCCTTGCTGCGCAGGCAGCGCTGTACCTTGGCGGCAAACTCCACCAGCACGCGGTCGCCGGCCTGGTGGCCGTGGGTGTCGTTGATGGTTTTGAAATGGTCCAGGTCCAGCATCAGCATGGCCAGGGGCTGGCCGGTGCGGTGGCTGCGCTCCAGCTCGATGGCGCAGGCTTCGTCCATGTAGCGCCGGGTCAGGGTGTTGGTGAGCGAGTCGCGGGTGGCCAGCAGCTCCAGCTCGGCCCGCAGGCGGTCGCCAGCCATCAGCACGGCGCCCACCGAAAACAGCAGGACAGACACGGAAAAACTGGCGATGAACAGCACGTGCTGCGGCGTGCCGCTCAAGATGGTGTCGCCCATGGGCAGGAAGAACGTGGTGGCGAGCCGCACCAGCTGAATCACGGCGATGTACACGATCACCCCCACCGTGAGCCAGCGCGAAAAGCTGCCCATGCCCTGCCGCACGATGAACCAGGCGTGCACGGCAAACATCACGGCCAAGAGTGCCGTCACAAGCCGCAGGCGGGCTGTGTAACTGGGGTCGCCGAGGGCGAACCAAAGGGTGCCCAGTGTGACGGCGACAGTCACTGCCAGCCAGCGCCAGGTGGCTGGGCGCACGCCGTAAAAACGCTGGGTGCCCGCATACAGGCCATACACGCCCCAGCACAGCAAGAAATTGGGCACGGCCGTGGTGAGGATTTCCGGCAGTTGCCCACGCGAGGCCGCCAGGATGCCGCCCACCACAATGATCAACAGCGCCTGCGCCCATTGGCCCAGACCCTGAATGCTGGGCGGGTAGCTGCGCTTGAGAGCCCACAGCACCAGCGCCATCAGCGCACTCATGGCGCTGATCAACACGATGGCGGTGCGCGGGTCTATCACGTTCATGGTGGTGCCAGTTTGCCTGAATCACTCCCCGTTGGGTGGGCCCGAAGGCGCCCGTACACGCAGCCCACGCACTGCAGCGGGTGACGGACGGCGTGGGCAGGCTGCAGGGGCGACAAGCAGATGCACCAGGGGCCATGCCAACTGGACCTTATGCCGGGGCCGGGCCAGCGACTTGGGCAGGCCGCGAAGCCACTCCGGTTTCTGCGGTGCCACGGGCCAACCGCTCTTCATTTGATAGCTGTTAGCGCTTACCCATCAAGCGCCAGGGCCATATTTCACTTAAAAATTTCACTCTGCGGCTGCACCCTGCCCTCCGGGCCAGCGCGCCAGCGCGCCAGCGGTGCATTCGGCACTGGCCTTCATGGCGTAAAGGCACGCACGCAGCGTGCCCGCAGGGACATCGACCTGACTTCTACGGAAATGCCGCCGCCGCCAGAGAATTCATAGCCCCACGCATTGAACCTGAGTACGTCTGGGGATTCCGTAGAGCTCCAATAAGTACCGTTGGCAAATCCACCTACGGCCGCTCTGTTGATGAACAGCGAAGCCAACTGGTTGCGGGCGGGCAAGAACCAGTCGTTGTAGCAAGTGTTGCCCACCTGGCAGGGTGTGTTGCCTTGTGAATCGACCTCGTAAGCGCTGCACATCTGCGCGGCATACACACCCGCGCCGAGAATCGCTTCGATAGTTGCGGTGTTGCCGGCACCGTCGGTATTGCTTTGGGCACCGGCTCCTATAGCGACGCCCATACCACCCCATTCAATGCCGGTGCTGTTGTCTGCCGTGGCCGCTATCAGGTTGCTCAACCCGCCGTCCAGCACCGCGATCACCCCTCCCCCGCTGCTTTGCCCCACAGCAGTGGCCAGGTAGATATAGCCGTTGGTCAGCTGGGCCGCCCCGGAGGGTGTGGTGACCACCACGTCCACCACGCCCGCTGCATGCGCTGGCGTGACGGCCGTGATGGTGGTCGCGTTGACCACATTGACAGACGTTGCCGACACACCATCAAACGTGACGCTGGTGGCGCCGGTGAGCCCGGTGCCGGTCAGCGTGACGCCGACCCCACCCGATGCGGTGCCAGAAGAGGGGCTGATGGCGGTCACTGTGCTTGGCACGACTGCGGTGAGATAGGTATAGCCATTGACCAGCGAGGCAGCCCCGGCCGGAGTGGTAACCACCACGTCCACAGCACCCACTGCGTGCGCAGGCGTGACGGCCGTGATCGAGGTAGCACTGTTCACGGTGAAAGACGTTGCAGGCACACCGCCAAAGGTGACACTGGTGGCACCGGTCAGCTCGGCTCCGGTCAGCGTCACCGAGGTCCCGCCCAATTCGGTGCCAGAGCTGGGGCTGATGCTGGTCAACGCAGCGGCAGTGAGGTAGGTATAGCCAATGGCCAGCTGAGCGGCCCCGGCCGGGGTGAAAACCGCCACATTGACGGCACCCGCTGCGTGCGCTGGCGTGACGGCCGTGATGGTGGTGGCGTTGACCACGTTGACCGAGGTAGCGGGCACACCGTCAAACGTGATGCTGGTGGCGCCGGTGAGCCCAGTGCCGGTCAGCGTGACGCCGACCCCACCCGATGCAGTGCCAGAGGTGGGGCTGATGGCGGTCAGCGTGGCGCCCGAGACGTAGAGGCTGCGGCAGATGGCCTCGACATCCACCCGGCAGGTGGCACCATTGGCCAGCATGGCCCCTACACCGCAGGCGGGATGGGGCGATGGCGTGGGAGGCCCGGGGGGCAGCAAGGTGTTGGCCGGGTTGGTGGAAAAACACTGGGCCAGGTCGGGCGGGTCGATGGCGGCAATTCGCAGCGCAGCGCCGGAGTTGTTGCTGAAGTCCGCAGGCTGAAAGCCTGTGAAGCCACCCGCCGTGATGGGGCTGACGGTAATGGGCAGTGTCTCGCCCGCAGGTTGGGTGAAGGCACTGACAACCTGCGCCATCAAACCCGCCCCCTGCCCCGCCAGGCCCACCACTGCGGCCACCAGCAGCAGCGAAGCCACACGCCGCACGCCGTGACTGCGGCGCAGCGACCACCACCCGGCCAGCGCAACAGCCACCAGCAAGGCGCCCAGCGCCAAGGGGCTGTCCACCGGCACGTTGGCCACGGCAGGGGCGCCGCTGGAGATCGTTTGGGCCGACGCGGAAAAGGGCAGCGTTGACAGCAGCATCAGCATGGCCAGTGGTGCAAACGGACCAGCGCTTCCAGGTTGGGTGTTCTTCATCAGTGAATCCTCCCTGCGGGGTGGTTGGGGTGATGGTTGGATAGTTGCAAATTAACACAACCTCCGCGAGACGGGCGAACGGGTGGCACGGAGAGGTCGTCGAGAGCAACGGCCCGAGTCGCCCGACCCAGGCTGTCGCGGGGGGCTGTGCCCCTGCTGCACTGGCATCATCATGGCCCTATGAAGTTGTTGGAACCCTCTGAGTACCAGGCATCCGCTGGTGCCGTATACCTGTCCGTAGTGCAAGAGATCGCCCGGCTCCTACCCCGTGCGCAGGTGGAGCACATTGGTGCCTCCGCCATTCCTGGTGCGGTGTCCAAAGGCGATCTGGACATTTGCGTGCTGGTGACTGCGCAAGAGCACGCGCGGGCCGTTCAGGTGCTGCAGGGCGCAGGCTACGTGGCCAAAAAGGACACCTTGCGCACGCCAGAGCTGTGCATGCTGCTGTCGCCACGCACAGACACGGACGTGGCATTGCAGGTAGTGGCCAAGGGATCGGAGTTTGAGTTCTTTCTGCACTTTCGCGATGCCTTGCGTGCAGACCTGCGCCTGGTGGAGCAGTACAACCAGCTCAAGCAGCGTTTTGCGCCCTTTGGCATGGAGCGCTACCGTGAGGAAAAATCACGCTTCATCACCACCGTTCTGACCCATCAGGTGCTACCCGGCCGCTGCGCGGAATCTGCACCGGTTGCGAGCGGGGCTTGCAACCTTGACTGACCAGGAGACCCCATGAGCACTGCAAAAACCCCCGAAGGCCCGCCCGCATCGGTGCTGATCGACCAGCGCATCGCCGACCTGAACGATTGGCGCGGGCAAGCACTGGGCCGCATGCGGCAGCTGATCCATGAGGCGGCGCCCGAGGTGTTGGAGGAATGGAAGTGGAACGGCACGCCCGTGTGGTCGCTGGGCGGGATTCTGTGCACGGGCGAGTCTTGGAGCCTGTTGACGGCCTCACAGGGGATCGCGTTGGAGCGCAATCGGGATGAGTGGATGCTTCGGATGCGCCGCATGGGCTCATGCCCATGCAAGCAGCCGGGGCGTCCAATCGCCCGATTTCGCTCCAACCCTTCGGGCAGCGGTCTTTGCGGGCGGTCTGCGGCGTTGCGGCGCTTGCCAATAGCCAAGCTATTGGCAAGCGCCGCGCCTTGCACCCCATCCCGCAAAGACCGCTGCGCGACCCCTGTGAGGCCGTCAACAGGCTCCGAACTGCAGCGGTAAAACTGACCTTTCTGAAGGGAGCATCGTTACCAGACCCGGCGAAGCTCTTCAACGCCAGTCTGGACGGCAACGCCCGGCGTGCCATAGACATCCACGAAGGGGACACCGTGGACTCGGAGGCCTTCACGGCGCTGATCCGCGCAGCGGTGGCCCTGAATGCCGAGGGGGCGAAGGCCAAGGCGAAATCGGCACGGGGTGCACGCACTGCCAGTTAGGCGCAGACAGCCCGTGGAGCCAGCTGTGTCTGAAAAATATTATTTCGATAGCAAACAACCGATAACCATTAAGCGCCAGGGCCAATTTCAATCAAAATCTACTGCCCCGCATCCACCTCACTCACGCCGCTGCTGTAGCGCCACTGCACACGCAGCGCCATCGACTCCCCCTGCGCCAGCGTGCGCAGGCCGGGCTGCCCGGGCTGATGGAAGGCGTCGATGGGTTGTGTGATGGGCTCAAAGCAGAATGCTGGGCCCTGTGGCGGTCGGTAGATCAGGCAGTAGTGCTGGTCGGTACCACCGTGTTGCGCAAAGTCCGGCATCTTGGCGGTCAAGCGCAGGCCGCGCTCGGGCCAGTCGATCTGCGCGGTGCCGCCCCAGCCGGTGTAGGCGTTGTCGATGAGGCCGCCGTTGGCGGGCGCGCCGGTGTTCAAGTCCCAGCCGGGCGGGAAGTGCTGCGTGTGCTGTGTGGGCAGAGGGTCGTCGCCACACAGCCACACGCCCTGCACCGGCGCCGTGATGCGCGTGCCGGGCGTGCGCGGAAACCAGGGGTGCAGGCCCAGGCCGTAGGGCAGCGGCTGCGCGCCCAGGTGCCGCACCTGCACCGACTGGTCCAGGCCGCCGTCCACCAGGCGGAAGGTCTGTACACATTCGTACTCGTAGGGGTTGCCGTCAAAGTGCTGTGAGCGCAGCTGCATCTGCAGCGTGTCGGGCGCGGGCTGGGTGATCTGCCAGGGCTGCAGCCAGCCATCGCCATGGATGGGGTACGGCTCGCCCACGCGGTTGGGGCGCATGGGGTGGAACTGGCCCGCGTGCTCAAACCCGCCGCCGCTGATGCGGTTGGACCAGGGCACCATGGCGAAGGATGCAAGCTGGTACAGGTCGGGCGTGGCGCCGTCCCACCGCCGCCACAGGTCGATGCGTGCATCAGCCTCTTGCGGGTCGTCGACCTGCCAGGCCGCCACGCTGCCGCCCAGTGTGGGCACCAGGCCCAGGTGCTGCCCCGCGTGGTGCAGCCAGACGATGGGGTGGGATGAAGTGGCCTCGGTCATGGGCGGTGTGCTTTCTGCGGGATGGAGAAAAAGGAGGCGGAGCCATGGGCCTCGCTGCTGCGCTCGGGGCCGGCATCAGCCGCCGAAAAGATGCGCGGGCAGGCCGGGGGTGCTGATGTCCACGGCAAACAGTGCCCCGGCCAGCGGCTCGGTCGCGAGCTGCTCGGGCGTGAGGCCGGTGCGGGCCGAGGTGATGTACAGCGTGCGCAGGTCCGCACCGCCAAAGGCGCAGTTGGTGACCTGGCTCACGGGCAGCGGGATGCGGGCCAACTCGTCGGCCGTATCGGCGTCGTGGCAGGTGACGCAGCCGCCGCCCCAGTGCGCAACCCACAGGCGGCCCTGCGCATCGGTGGTCATGCCGTCGGGCACGCCGTCAGCCGCGGGCCAGCGCTTCCACAAGGTCTTGTCGCTCACGGTGCCAGTGGCCGGGTCGCAGCGGTAACGGTAGGTGGTGCCCTGCACCGTGTCGTTGAAAAACATGGCCGGGCCCTGCGCGGTGGTAGCCCATGTGGGACCATTGGTCACGGCAAAACCATCGTCGTGCCGCACGCAGTCGCCGCTGGCGGTGTAGGTGTAGAGCGCGCCCGTGGGAGCCTCGCACGCAAAGTCCATGCTGCCACCCCAAAAGCGCCCCTGCGCGTCGCACTTGCCGTCGTTGAATCGGTTGCCTGTGCGCTCTGGCTCGGGCTGGTGCAGGTAGCGCGGGGCGATGTCGGCAGCGGGGTCGAACAGTGCAAAGCCCCGACGCAGGGTGACGATGAAGCCGGGGGCGTTGGCGCGCTCGGCAATGGCAGAAATCTCTTCGTCAAACGTCCAGCGCTGGTGGGCGCTGGTGGCCGGGTCCCAGCGGTGCAGCTCGCGCTGCAGGATGTCCACCCAGTACACGGCCTGCTCGCGCACAGACCACATCACGCCCTCGCCCAGTGCGTTGCCCAGTGCGACCACGCAGCGCACGGCGCCGGTTGTTGTTGGAGCAGAGGCGGACGCGCCGCTGGACGGTGGGATGGGGGTATCCAGCGAAGGGCGCACGTTGGTTGTCTCCGGTCGTTTTTTTGCATCGGCCTGCCGCCAGGCACTTGACGAGCGGCATCTTATCAACGCCAATTGATGCTTGAAATGAATTTTTTTGCCATTGATTGATTGCAATATTGATATGACACAGCTTTTTACCCCCTCCTCTTCCTCGACCGACGCCACCGGCGCCCCCCAGGGCCTGGCGAAATTCCCCAGCCTGCAAGGCCGCGCCGTGTTTGTGACGGGCGGCGGCAGCGGCATTGGCGCTGCCATCGTTGCGGCGTTTGCCGAGCAAGGTGCCCGCGTGGCGTTTGTGGATGTGGCCCGCAACGCGAGCGAAGCCCTGGCCCAGCACATTGCCGACGCAGGCCTGCCCCGCCCCTGGTGGCGTGTGTGTGATGTGCGCGACGTGCACGCCCTGCAGGCCTGTGTGGCCGAAGCGGCGGCCGAGCTGGGCAGCGACTTTGCGGTGCTGGTGAACAACGTGGCCAGCGATGACCGGCACACGCTCGAATCCGTAACGCCCGCGTACTACGACGAGCGCATGGCCATCAACGAGCGCCCCGCCTTCTTCGCCATCCAGGCCGTGGTGCCTGGCATGCGCAGGCTGGGCGCGGGCTCGGTGATCAACCTGGGCTCCACCGGTTGGCAGGGCAAGGGCACGGGCTACCCCTGCTATGCGATTGCCAAGTCGTCGGTGAACGGCCTCACGCGCGGGCTGGCCAAGACGCTGGGGCAGGACCGGATCCGCATCAACACGGTGTCGCCCGGCTGGGTGATGACGGAGCGGCAGATCAAGCTGTGGCTGGATGCCGAGGGCGAGAAGGAATTGGCGCGCAACCAGTGCCTGCCGGACAAGCTGCGGCCGCATGACATTGCGCGGATGGTGTTGTTTTTGGCGTCGGATGATGCGGCGATGTGTACGGCGCAGGAGTTCAAGGTGGATGCGGGGTGGGTTTGATTTTTTGAAATTTTTTTTGGGCTCTGGCGCTTATCCATTAAGCGCTGGTAGCTATTGTTTTTGCAGTTCTGATGAGAACCATCTGTTCGGGCTGAGTCTGTCGAAGCTGGGGCAAGCTCGTTCTCTGATTTGAGCGGCATGCTTGGGTTGAGGGCGGAGGCCGGGAGTCGCCCGGCGTGCGAGTAACTTTCTTTCGCGTCGCCGAAAGAAAGTCACCAAAGAAAGGGCGACCCCCAGTCTGCGACCCCTTCGCTGTGCGAAGGGGCAAACCTGCGGCGGGGCGGTTGCGGGGTGCGCCG
>Ga0154341_104_pt1 | contig 61091 bp, 52 predicted proteins | sample RifGroA2_FD_115869 | JGI IMG/M metagenome (GOLD analysis project Ga0154341, IMG submission 115869) | Burkholderiales bacterium GWA2_64_37
GGCGTTCTGGCGCACGGTGGAGCCCAGCTCTTCCATCGAGGCTGCCGTTTCTTCCAAGGCAGAGGCTTGCTGTTCCGTACGCGCGCTCAGGTCATTGTTACCAGAAGCGATTTCGGCGCTGGAACTCGAAACAGATTCCGCCCCCGTACGCACTTGAGAAACTACCTGCATGAGACTGTCACGCATGTATTTCATGGCCGCCAGCAAGCTGTGCGTGTCGCCGTCCTTGATTTGCACTTCGACCATCAGGTTACCCTGGGCAATCTGCTGGGCCACATTGGCCGCATAGTCCGGCTCTCCACCCAACTGCCTCGTGATAGAGCGGATCACCCATATACCAAGGCCTAAGGCGATGAGAATGGCAAACAAGGAACCAAAGGTGACCGCGTTGCGGCTCAGGGCCTCGTACCGTTCAACGGCAGCACTGCGTACGACCAGCAAATCACTTTCCGCTTTTGCAAAGTCCGCCTGTAGGCCCCGAAAGCCGTCCATGGCGGCCTTGTCCTTGCCCTTCACGAATTCAGCCGTCAAATCATTCGCAGTGATCTTGCCGCCGTTGACGTCACGACGCAGCTGGATCATGGCTAGGCCGATTTGCACAAACTCGGCATTCCTGTTCTTGATTTCGTCCAGGCGCTTTTGCTGGGCGGGGTTGTCAGCAGTCAGCTTTTTAGCCTCGCTCCAGTCTTTCTCAAAAGCCGACATTCCTTGATTCCATGGCTCCAGAAAGCGATCTTCGCCAGCCATCAAGAACCCACGAGCCCCTGTCTCCATGTTGACCATGCTCCCGAGCATGCCGTCGGCAGCGTCCAACACCTTGAAAGTATGGTTGTTCCATCGGTTGGCCTCGGCTAACTGGGCCACGCTGTACAGCACCACCGCTCCGACGAGCAAAAACACCAAAATTACCGCCCCAAACGCACTCCCAAGCCGGCGGGATACTGTCATTTTTTTCACTTTGCAACTCCAATTAATAGCTGTCCCAAAGGGACCGAATCAAGGGCTATGTATGAAGGCCTGGCACGCCCTCGTCTTTGATCAGCCCATGCCGTAACGTTCATTTTTATCAAATATAACATAAATTGATAAAAATGAACAAAACTATAGGAGTGCACGACTGCGGCGAAGACTTCTAGAAACTATCTCCGTCGTCTTCGTTGCCCCAGCGCGCCTTGGCCTGCGCTGGTGCGGAGGGTTTAACTGCCGGGGGAGTCAAGCTGGCAGCAGGCGTGACAAAGGGCTTCTTAGCTTGACCCAGCGGGGCTTGCGCGAGCGCAGCAATCGTGGCGCGTGCCGCCGGGTCTACCGCTAGGGCGTTGGGCTTGACTGCAGTGGTGGCGTTGGCGTCAAGCTTGAACACCGCCACGGCGTTGACCAGTTCGCCGGCCTGGGCGTTCAGGGCGCTGGCAGCAGCCGCCATTTCTTCCACCAACGCTGCGTTTTGCTGCGTGGCCTGGTCCATCTGCGTGACGGCTTCTCCCACCTGACCCACCCCTGCGCTTTGTTCGCTGCTGGCGGCGCTGATCTCTCCCATGATGTCCGTAACTCTGCGGATGGAGGCCACCACTTCGGTCATGGTGGCCCCTGCCTTGTCCACGAGGGCCGTGCCTTGTTCCACGCGCTCTACGCTGGCGGTGATGAGGGCTTTGATTTCCTTGGCGGCTTCTGCGCTGCGCCCTGCCAGGCTGCGCACTTCACCGGCCACCACCGCAAAGCCCCGGCCTTGTTCTCCGGCCCGGGCGGCTTCCACGGCGGCGTTCAGGGCCAGGATGTTGGTCTGGAAGGCGATGCCGTCGATCACGCTGATGATGTCGGCGATCTTTCTGCTGCTGTCGTTGATGCCTTTCATGGTCTCGACCACTTCGGCCACCACCTCGCCGCCTTGCACGGCCACGGTGCTGGCGCTCACCGCCAGCTGGTTGGCGGCCCGGGCGTTGTCGGCGTTCTGGCGCACTGTGGAGCCCAGTTCTTCCATCGAGGCGGCCGTTTCTTCCAGCGCGCTGGCTTGCTGTTCTGTGCGTGCCGACAGGTCGTTGTTGCCCGAGGCAATCTGTGAGCTCGCCGAGGCAACCCCTTCCGCGTTGCTGCGCACGCCGGACACCACGTGCGCCAGGTTGGCACGCATGTCACCGAGCGCGGTGAGCAACTGGCCCATTTCGTCCTTGCCGCCGGGGGGCACCTCGGTCGTCAGGTCGCCCTCTGCGATTGCGCGGGCAGCCCGCACGGCATGGTGGGCCGGGCGAGAGACTGTGCGCGTGATAGCAACGCCCAACAAGGCCGCCAGCACCACACACACGGCCAGTGTGCCCAGCAACCACAGGCGCGCCATGGCAAATACCTCTCGCCCTTCGGCGCTGGCCTGCAACGCGACATCGGCATTGATTTTCTGCAGCTCGCCCAGCGTATCGGCTGCGGCGACAAAAGCGGCTTCCGACTCGCCCGCGTAGAGCATGCCCAGGGTGTCGCCGGTGAGTTCCAGCGTCTCGGCGTTGGTGAAATCCACGCCCGAGGCGATCTCCAGCAGTTTGCCCTGGAGCTTGATGTACTCGGCCTTGCGTTGCTTGTAGGCGGTGAAGACCTCACGCTCCTTGTCCAGATCGATGAGGGCCTCGTACAAGGCCTCTGTCTTGTCCAGGTCCTTGTGGCGCAAGGTCACCTGCTCGGAAAACGCCTTGACTTCCGGGACGCTGCGCGAGGTGACCACCCCCGCCTCGGAGCGCCGCATGCGGTTGAGTAGAACACGCAGCTCGCCGGTCTGGGCCACGCTGGGCAGCACATTCGTGGCAATCTGGTCCGCCGACTGGTGGATGCGGGACATCTGCACCAGCGCCATCACGCCCAACAAGGTGGTGAACAGCACCACCGCCAAAAACCCCGCCCCCAGCTTGACGCCGATGCGCAGATCGGAAACTCTCATGGATCACCCTTCACATTGCGTTGGCCCAAAAGGCACTTCGACGCATGCCAATCTGTATTGCTCAGCACCGCATACTTGTAACCAAATGCAGTCTAGCAGTGCCTGCCGCGCTGCAAAGTGGGCTTTCCCCTTACAGAACAACACCGCGCGGCCAAAAAAAAGCATGCGGGCTTGTGGCTCGCATGCCTTTTTCGGGGACGCTGGAAGGCTATTGTATTTGTAGCTAATCCCGCTTTATCAAAAAGCCCTGGAGGCTATTTGATGCCCAATTTTCTTCAGGCGTTCGACTTCTTGAAAGCCTCGATGCCGTCCGTGATTTCCTTCTTGGCGGCGTCAATGCCTTCCCAGCCCAGCACCTTGACCCACTTGCCCTTTTCCAGGTCCTTGTAGTGCTCGAAGAAGTGGGCGATGGCGTTGCGGCGCATGGCATTCACGTCGTCGATGTTCTGCCAGTGGTCGTACATGGGCAACACTTTGGAGGTGGGCACGGCAATGACCTTGCCATCCACACCGGCCTCGTCTTCCATCATCAGGATGCCCAGCGGGCGGCACGGCACGACCACACCGGGGTGCAGCGCGTAGGGGGTGATCACCAGCACATCCACCGGGTCGCCGTCGCCCGACAGCGTCTGTGGCACGTAGCCGTAGTTGGTGGGGTAGTGCATGGCCGTGGTCATGAAACGGTCCACGAAGATCGCGCCCGATTCCTTGTCCACTTCGTACTTGATCGGGTCAGAGTTCATCGGGATCTCGATGACCACGTTGAAGGCTTCGGGGACGTTCTTACCTGGGGGGACGTTGTTGAGGGACATGTCTTTGGAGAGTGGTTTGTTGACGGTAACCCGCGAAGCGGCCGACGCTGACACAGCGCAACGAACCGTCGGGATTAACCCTGATTTTAGGCGCACGCCCCTTTCTGCCCGCTTGCAAACCGGCGTTTGCCTGTAAATTGGGTCTGTTGGCCAATCGACTCCTTGCCGCGAAAGCCTGGGGAGCACGAGGAAGCAACGCAGCGGGGATGCCACCGATGCGTTGGTCCCCCTCCGTGCAACACAACCCTAGGAGAATTGAATGGCTGCAAGTTCAGCACTGACATCCCCTCTCATCCTCGCCCTCGTTTGCGGGCTCATCGCGGTGGCCTACGGCATCTGGGCCCGGGGCTGGATTCTTTCCAAAGACCCGGGCAACGCCCGCATGCAGGAGATCGCCGCCGCCATCCAGGCCGGCGCGGCGGCCTACCTTGCCCGCCAGTACAAGACCATCGCCATCGTGGGCGTGGTGCTGGCCATCCTGATTGGCATCTTTCTGGACATGACGACGGCCGTTGGCTTCGTGCTGGGCGCCTTTCTGTCGGGGGCCTGTGGCTTCATCGGCATGAACGTGTCGGTGCGCGCCAACGTGCGCACCGCGCAGGCGGCCACCCACGGCATTGGACCGGCACTGGACGTGGCGTTTCGCGGCGGGGCCATCACCGGCATGCTGGTGGTGGGGCTGGGCCTGTTGGGCGTCACGGGCTTTTACTGGTTCCTGGCCGGCAATGGCAACCTCACACCCACGGCCAACCTGGCCACGCTGCTCAACCCGCTGATCGGCTTTGCGTTTGGCTCGTCGCTGATCTCGATCTTTGCGCGCCTGGGCGGCGGCATCTTCACCAAGGGCGCCGATGTGGGCGCCGACCTGGTGGGCAAGGTGGAGGCCGGCATTCCTGAAGACGACCCGCGCAACCCCGCCGTGATCGCCGACAACGTGGGCGACAACGTGGGCGACTGCGCCGGCATGGCGGCCGACCTGTTCGAGACCTATGCGGTGACGCTGATCGCCACCATGGTGCTGGGCGCGCTGCTGGTGGCCACCGCCCCGGTCAACGCCGTGGTGTACCCGCTGGCGCTGGGGGCCGTGTCCATCATTGCATCCATCATCGGCTGCTTCTTCGTGAAGGCCTCGCCCGGCATGAAGAATGTGATGCCCGCGCTGTACAAGGGCCTGGCGATTGCGGGTGCGCTCTCGCTCGTCGCCTTCTACTTTGTCACCGTCTGGATCATGCCGGACAACTCCATCACCGCCACCGGCAGCCAGATGAAGCTGTTCGGTGCCTGCGCCACCGGGCTGGTGTTGACGGCTGCTCTGGTGTGGATCACCGAGTTCTACACCGGCACGCAGTATTCGCCGGTGCAGCACATCGCGCAGGCATCGACCACGGGCCATGGCACCAACATCATTGCAGGACTGGGCGTTTCCATGCGGTCCACCGCCTGGCCGGTGATCTTCGTGTGCCTGGCCATCCTGTCGGCCTACCAGCTCGCCGGGCTGTACGGCATTGCCGTGGCGGCCATGTCCATGCTGTCCATGGCGGGCATCGTGGTGGCGCTGGACGCCTATGGTCCCATCACCGACAACGCCGGCGGCATTGCCGAAATGGCCGAGTTGCCCAGCAGCGTGCGCGACATCACCGACCCGCTGGACGCCGTGGGCAACACCACCAAGGCCGTGACCAAGGGCTACGCGATTGGCTCCGCCGGCCTGGCCGCGCTGGTGCTGTTTGCCGACTACACGCACAAGCTGGAGAGCTACGGCAAGGCCATCACGTTTGACCTGTCCGACCCGCTGGTCATCGTGGGCCTGTTCATCGGCGGGTTGATCCCATACCTGTTCGGCGCCATGGCGATGGAGGCCGTGGGCCGCGCGGCCGGGGCCGTGGTGGTGGAGGTGCGCCGACAGTTCCGTGATATTCCTGGGATCATGGAGGGCACCGCCAAGCCTGAATACGGCAAGGCTGTGGACATGCTGACCACCGCCGCCATCAAGGAGATGGTGATCCCCAGCCTGCTGCCTGTGGTGGTGCCCATCGTGGTGGGCCTGCTGCTGGGGCCCAAGGCGCTGGGCGGTTTGCTCATGGGCACCATCGTCACCGGCCTCTTCGTTGCCATCAGCATGTGCACGGGCGGCGGCGCATGGGACAACGCCAAGAAGTACATCGAGGACGGCCACCATGGCGGCAAGGGCAGCGAGGCCCACAAGGCCGCAGTGACCGGTGACACCGTGGGCGACCCCTACAAGGACACGGCCGGCCCCGCCATCAACCCACTGATCAAGATCATCAACATCGTGGCGCTGCTCATCGTGCCGCTGGTGGTCAAGTTCCACGGAGGGTGAAGCCACAGCCTCGGTCTGACAAGCCGGGAATCCAGGTAAACAAGGGGCCGCGGGCCCCTTTTTGCCGCGTACCATGGCGGGCACCGGTTCCCGTCCTCCCCGAAGAAGCCTTGAAACACACCACACCGTCGGCCCCTGCCCCCTCCGCCAGCGATACCACGCCCTACCAGCACATCGTGCGCGACGTGCTGGCCCAGGCCCAACCCCTGATGGAGCGCGTCGCCGAGGCCACGCGCATGTCCCTGCTCACGCGCCAGGACCAGGCCCGCACACCGGGCGAACACAACGCCATGCACGAAGCGCGGCAGCAGCTGTCGCGGCTCACGTCCGTGATGGGCGAGCGTTACCCCGACGCGCTGCGCAAGGCACTCGACCAGGAGGCGGCACAGAACCAGGAAAAACCCACACGCTCCCTGTTCACCGTCCATTTCGACGACCTTGAACTGATGGACGAGGCGCAGATCAACGACAGCGTGGAGCGCGCCCGCGCCCGGCAGGTGCTGATCTCGGCCGTGGAAGGGCCGCTGGCCGACCTCGACGCCCTGGTGTGCGCGGCCCTGGGCCTGGCCCGCGTTCAGCCGGAGCACAACCCCCTGCGCCCCGAAGTCTTTCTACAGGCGCTGCAGACCGTGGTGTCGCAGATGCAGGTCACGCCGCAGGTGCGGCACGACTGGATGGGCCCCATGGCCCAGGCGCTGGGCACGGAGCTGCGGGGGCTCTATCTGGCGAAGATTGATCGGCTCAAGCTCAGCGGCGTGCAGCCCGTGGGCTATGCGATGCGCCAGGCCGATGGCCAGGTGGTCTACGTGGCGCCCACCGAAGGCGGCGCATCCCCCGGCTTTGCAGCAGACAACGACCTGTCCACAGCGGAAGGCCACGCCGACTCCCTGCTCACACTCGACCGCCTGCGCCGCCTGCTGCTGGGCGAGTTCAGCGAGAACCCGGCCCCCACGTCGGCGCCGACACACACTCCCTCCCCCCATTCAGACGAGAGCTTCGCGGACCAATTCGCACGCGAGTTCGATAACCCCAACCAGCTTCCCCCCATCGACCCACCCGCCACGGACTTCGCAGCCACCGTGCCCGCCGCCTTCGAAGCGCTGCAGGCCATGAACCAGGTCGGCCACATGATGGAGAGACTGGGTGGCCAGCGCCCGCAGCAGGTCGGCAGCAGCACAGAGGGCAACCCTGCAGCCCCGCCGCGCAAACATTCCGGTGGACTGGGAGAGGCCTTGAGCATGGAGGTGGTGGCGCTGATGGTGGACAACATCGCGCGCGATGGTCGGCTGCTGTGGCCGGTGCAACAGTTCATCCGCGCGCTGGAGCCGGCCTTGATACAGCTGGCCGTAGCCGACCCCCGTTTCTTCAGCCACAAGGAGCACCCCGCGCGCCGACTGCTGCAAGACATCACCGACCGCAGCCTGGCCTTCAACAGCCCCGAAGCTCCCGGCTTCCAGAGCTTCATGCGCTCGCTCATGAACATCGCGGGCCCGCTCGCCACCGCCACCATCGACGGGCCCGACGATTTCGAGCATGTGCTCCAGCACTTGCACGCCAAATGGGCGGAAAAGGACCAGCAGCGCAAACAGGAACGCCAGCGCGCCATCGAGGCCTTGCAGCACGCGGAACAGCGCCACCTGCTGGCCGCCCGGATTTCGCGCGACCTCTCGCTGCGGCCTGATTTCGGCAAGGTGCCCGACGAAATTTCCCGTTTTCTGCTCGGCCCCTGGTCCCAAGTCATGGCCCAGGCGCGCCTGACCGACACCACCCGCAGCGCCGACCCAGGCCGCTACGAGGAGCTGGTGGACGCCCTGATCTGGAGCACGCAGCCCGCCTTGACCCGCGCGAACACAGGCCAGCTGGCGCGCCTGCTGCCCAAACTGCTGGCCAAGCTGCGCGAGGGCCTGGCGTCCATCGACTACCCGGCCGCCCGAACCGAGGCCGTCTTCGAACTGCTGATGGAACTGCACCAGCAAGCCTTCAAGCCCGGGCCCCGGGTGGCCACCAAGCCCGCCGCCCCGCCGCCCCAACCACCGGCTGTGGCGCAGCACGCCCCGCTGGAGGATGACGATCCGTGGGTCGCCCCGTCCGAGGCCAAGGAATCCGGCTATGTGGACATCTCACAGTCCCCGGTATCGGAGAGCGCCGAGCTTGTGCCCGAATCCACCAGCACCACCAGCGGCCCGGCCACTTTGCCCCACCTGGCCTCAAGCGCGCCCTTGGCCCCATTGGCTGTTGGGACCTGGGTCAACCTGCAAGTGGCAGGCCAGTGGGAACGCACCCAGCTGTCCTGGATCGGCTCGCAAGGCCAGCTTTTCCTCTTCACCAGCGCATCGGGCCGGATCCAATCGATGACTCTGCGGCTGCTGGAGCGGCTCTTCCACCAGGGCGCCGTGCAGGTGTTAACCGAGCAGACCGTGGTGGACGGCGCCCTGGACGCCGTGGCACAGGCGGCCATGCGCAACAGCGTGGAGAGCAGGCTATGAATTTACTCCTAAAAAAATAGCTTATAACGCTTGATGGATAAGCGCTAGAGCCCATTTTCAATCAAAATTAATATCCCATCTCCTTGGCCATCCGGCCAAGGCCCGCCACCTTCGCGGCACACCCTGGTGTTCCCCGGGTAGTCAAACTCCAACGGGGGTGCTACGCTGGGGGCGTCCAGTCCAAGGCTTTGCGACATTCGAGAGATTGAAGGGATTTGTCAGGGCCTTAGCCCGCTTCGGCGGGCTTTTTTACGCCTCTCTCGCTGACAGGAGGGCTTTTTACGCCGTCTCCCGAGCGGCGGGCAACACAAGCACCACACGCAGGCCGCCCAGGTCGGCAGGCTCCAGATCCAGCCGCCCGCCGTACAGGGCCGCCAGGTCCTGCACGATGGCCAGGCCCAGCCCCGTGCCCGGCACCGTTTCGTCCAGCCGCACGCCACGCTCCACCGCCTGCGCACGCTGCGCCGCACCGATGCCGGGGCCGTCGTCCTCGACACTGACGACCATCTGGGACGGCTGCCCGCCAAGGACCTGCGCCTGCAAGCGCACGGTGGACTGCGCCCATTTGCAGGCGTTGTCCAGCAGGTTACCCAGCATTTCCTGTAGGTCCTGCGCCTCGCCCGCAAAGAACAGCGGGGCATCGGGCAGCGCCACCGTGATGTCCACCCCGCGCCCGGCATGCACCTTGTTCATCACGCGCACCAGTCCGCCCACCACCGACTCCAGCGCCGTGCGCTGGCCCGGCAGGTGTGCCGATGCAGCCACGCGGGATCGCGCCAGGTGCCAGTCGATGTGGCGCCGCGCCACCTGCACCTGCTCGCGCACCAGTGCAGCCAGCGCTGCGCCATCACTGGGTGCTGGCGCGCAGGCCGCGTTCTCCAGCACCGAAAGCGGGGTTTTCAGGGCATGCGCCAGATTGCCTGCCTGGGTGCGCGCGCGCTCCACCACTTCTGCATTGCGTTCCAGCACGGCGTTGAAGTCATCCACCAGCGGCTGCATCTCGGCAGGGAATGCGCCCTGCAACCGTGTGGTGCGTGCCTGCTGCACATCCTGCAAGCCCCGCTGCAACGCCTGCAGAGGCCGCAGGCCCACGGCCACCTGGGCCCACGCGGCCGCTGCCAGCAGCACCAGCAGGGCCGCCAGCGACAGCGCCAGCACGCGCGTGAACTGCGCGGTGGCCGCTTGGGTGGCCTGCAGATCGGCCGCCACGATCAGGCGCCAGCGTGCTGCATCCACGCCCTCGGCACGCACGGTGCGCTCCAGCACCAGCAACGGCGCGCCCTGCGGGCCTGACACTTCGTGCATATGCACGGCACCGTCAGCCAGCGCATCCACCTGGAGCGTCAGGCTGGTGTCCCACAACGAGCGCGAACGCAGCACCCCGGCCCGACCACGCCCATCGGGCGCCATGGCGTCCACCTGCCAGTACAGGCCCGAATAGGGTTTGAGCCAGCGCGGGTCCGACAGCGACTGGGCAGCAATCACCGGCTGGCCCTGGGCATCAAACTCCAGCCGCGCCGTGACCTGGTCCAGCTGCTGCACAAGGGCCGCCTCGAACTGGCGCTGCACATGCTCGCGGAACAGCCCACTCAGCACCAGGCCCGCCAGCACCACCGCCACCGTCAGCCCCGCCACGGTCACGGCCAGCAGCCGAAATCGCAGGGAGCGTGACCAGTGCAAACCGCCCCGATTCGCGCCCCGGTTCATGGCGGCACCAGGCGGTAGCCCATGCCACGCACCGTCTCGATACGGGCCGCGCTGGCCGACGGCAACTGCAGTTTTTTGCGCAGGCGCCCCACAAAGACTTCGATGGTGTTGGAGTCCCGGTCAAAGTCCTGCGCGTAGATGTGTTCGGTCAGCTCGGCGCGCGACACCAACACGCCAGGGCGGTGCATGAGGTAGTCGAGTACCTTGTACTCGTGCGCCGTGAGTGCCACGGGCTGCCCTGCGCAGGTGACGCGGCCGCTGCGGGTGTCCAGCGACCAGTCGCCACACTGCAGCACCGCAGACGCCTGCCCGCTGGCGCGGCGGATCAGCGCGCGCAGGCGTGCCAGCAGCTCTTCGAGGTGAAAGGGCTTGGTCAGATAGTCATCGGCACCCGCATCAATGCCCGCCACCTTCTCGTGCCAGTTGTCCCGCGCGGTGAGGATCAACACCGGCATGTTGCGCCCCTCGGCCCGCCAGCGCTTGAGCACCGTGAGCCCATCCACCACCGGCAGGCCCAGGTCCAGCACCACGGCGTCCACGGCCTCGGTGTCGCCCAGGAACTGCGCGTCGCGCCCGTTGTCGGCCTCGTCCACGGTGTATCCCGCGCCTTGCAACTGGGTGCGCAACTGGGTGCGCAGCTGCGTGTCGTCTTCTACGAGGAGGATGCGCATGGGCTTTAGAACCTGTTCAGTGTCTTTTTAGGGTCGCACAAGTACCTTGCCCGAAGGATTGAAGTGAAATCGGGCGATTGGAAGCCTCGGCTGCTTGCATGGGCATGCGCCCACGCGGGGCAGTCTTAGCGGTGTTCTCGGCCGGTACGTTGATCGTCGCGCGATTTGACGCGCAGCACCTCGGCCGTGCGTGCATCGAGCTTGACCTTGGTCAACTGCCCCGCAGGTGTGAGCAGCTTGATCTCGTAAATCCAGCGATCCCGCTCCTGCTCCAGCTCCACTTCGAGCACCTGGCCAGGCACTTCGCGCTGCAGGCGCTCCAGCACTGCAGGCAGCGGCAGCACCTGGCCCGCCTGCACGGCCTGGCGGGCGCGGTCGTGGTCGTCCTTGCCGCTGGCCAAGGCGTTTGGTGCGATTACCGCTGCAGCCCACAGCAGACAAGCTGCCGCGCCCCAGCGCATGGCGTGGCAGCGCTCTGAAGCACGGTGGGGGGAAAAAAGCATGGGTGCATTGTCCCGCGCAGTGTCTGAACGGCCGATGAACAGCCCTTTCACGCGCCGTTCAGGCTGGGGTTTCAACAATGGCTGCATAGGACAACCAACACCTACAAGGACACCACGATGACAACCGTTCGCACTCTGGCCGTGGCTGCACTGTGCCTCTGGGCAGTAGCCAGCCCCAGCCACGCCGCCGACACCACCGCCGCCCAGCAGCTCGCGCACTGGAGCGCACAGGCCGGCAGCCCCGGCAACGCCGACAAGGGCAAGGTGTTCTTCACCACCCGGCACGGCGGCGAGTGGTCTTGCGCATCCTGCCACGGCACGCCGCCCACCGCGCAGGGCAAACACGCCAGCACCGGCAAGTCGATAGCGCCCCTGGCCCCTGCCTTCAACCCCAAGGCATTCACCGACACCGCCAAGGTGGACAAATGGTTTCGCCGCAACTGCAACGACGTGCTGAGCCGCGAGTGCACGGCTGTAGAGAAGGCCGATGTGCTGGCGTACCTCAACGCCCTCAAGCCCTGAGACCGACACCATGAAAAAACCTGTTCCCCTGCGCCCTGCGGCCCTGGCCGCCGCTGTGTGCGCACTGACCCTGCTGTCACCCTCCAGCGCCCATGCGGACGGCGGGCGCGCCATGCCCCGCAACGTGCCTAGCGCCTACACGCAGGAATGCGCCGCCTGCCACACCGCCTACCCACCCGGGCTGCTGCCCGCCGCGTCGTGGAACCGCGTGATGACGGGGCTCGACAAGCACTATGGCATCGACGCATCGCTGGACGCGGCCACCGTGCGCCAGCTCAACCAGTGGCTGCAGGCCCACGCCGGCACCTACAAGCGCGTGAGCGAAGAGCCCCCCGAGGACCGCATCACCCGCTCGGCCTGGTTTGAGCGCAAACACCGAAAGATCGAGCCCGCCGCCTGGAAGCTTGCCAGCGTGAAAAGCGCCGCCAACTGCGCGGCCTGCCACACGGGTGCCGACCAAGGGCAATTTGACGACCACGACCTGCGCATGCCGGCGGGGCTTGATGCCCGATCACGCCGCGCCTGGAACGACTGAGAGCGGTGAACAGGACTCTTCTGGCGTCGTTGCTGTGTCTTGTCGTACTGGCCGTACTGCCTGCGACACAGCGCCTAGCCAGAACCGCTTCGCTGAGCCCTGTTCGCCGCTCTCGCTCTGCGTTGAATCTGAGATGCATCCCATCAAGGAAAACACTATGAACAACACCCCTTCCCTCCAACCCGCCAGCGCCGCAGCGCAGCCAGCCGCTGCCAAGGGCCCCAGCCGCCGGGTCACCGACGCGCCCACGCGCATGTTCCACTGGCTGTTTGCGCTCTGCTTCGTGGGTGCCTACGCCACCGCCGATGGCGAGCACTGGCGGCTGCTGCACGTCACGCTGGGCTACACCATGGCGGGCCTGCTGGGCTTTCGCGTGCTGTACGGAATCTTTGGCCCGCGGACCTCGGGCCTGGGCCTGCTGTTGCGCAAGCTGGCCGGGGCTCCCGCATGGCTGCGCACCCTGTCCCAAGCACGCTCTGCCAGCCAGGTGAGCCAGGTGAACTGGCGCCAGGGGCAAAACATGCTGATGGCACTGGCGGTTGTGCTGCTGCTGGTCCTGGTCGTTCCTATCACCTTGAGCGGCTATGCCACCTACAACGATTGGGGCGACGTGTTGGGTGGCGACTGGATCGAAGAAGTGCACGAGTTCTTCGGAGAAGCCATGCTGTTTGTCGTGCTGGCCCACCTCGCATTGATTGCCGGCCTGAGCATGCTGTGGCGCAAGAATCAGGCGCTGCCCATGCTGACCGGGCGCGTGGAAGGCCCCGGGCCCAACCTGGTACAGAAAAACCGCACCTGGCTGGCGGCCGCGCTGCTGCTGGCAGTGCTGGCCTTTGGCGTATGGGAGTGGCAGCAATCGCCCAATGGTTTGATTGCCAGCGGCACGACGAGCGAGCGCAGCAGACACCACGATGACGACTGAAGCCCGTCAAAACAACTTTCAGGATCAACCCATGAAAATCTATATGTGTGTGGTCTGCGGCTGGATCTATGACGAAGCTGCAGGCTTGCCCGATGAGGGCATTGCGCCAGGCACCCTGTGGGCCGATGTGCCAGACGATTGGCGGTGCCCTGAGTGCAATGTGGGCAAGGCAGACTTTGTGCTGTGCGAGGTGTGAGGTGCAAGGAGTGATCTGGGAAACAGCTGCACCAGCACACTGACACTTTCACCGATCAAAGGTATAAGAAAGATCGCCTCAAGACTCCCCACGCCCCCAGATGCCCGCACAACCCCCATCGACAGGCCTTGACCCGGCCGTTGCCGCCCAGCGCCTGCGTGAAGAAGGCCCCAACGAACTGGGCATCAGCCAGCGCCGCACGCTGCGCGACATGGCCTGGGACGTGGTGCGCGAGCCCATGTTCTTGCTGCTGCTGGGCGCAGGCGGCATCTACCTGGCAATGGGCGACGCGCACGAGGCCCTGATCCTGCTGGGCTTTGTGGTGATCATCATGACCATCACGGTGCTGCAGGAGCGCCGCACCGACAACGCGCTGAACGCCCTGCGCGACCTCTCCAGCCCCCGCGCGTTGGCGCTGCGAGGCGGCACCATGGTGCGCATCGCAGGCCGCGATGTGGTACGCGAGGACCTCTTGATGATTGCCGAGGGCGACCGCATCCCGGCTGACGGCACCCTGCTGCAGGCGCACGAGCTGGCCACCAACGAGTCGATGCTGACCGGTGAGTCCGAGCCCGTGGCCAAGCAGATTGCCGACAAGGTATTTGCAGGCACGCTGGTGGTCAGCGGCCAGGGCCTGCTGCAGGTGACGGCCGTGGGGCGCCATACCGAGCTGGGGCGCATTGGCCAGTCGCTCGACACCATTGCGCTGCAGGCCTCGCCCTTGCGTGAAGAAATGGCACGGCTCACCCACAAGCTCGTGCTGATCGGCCTGTCGCTGTGCGTGCTGCTGGTGGCCCTGTTCTGGGCACTGCGCGGCGACGCATTGCAAGCCGTGCTGGCAGGCATCACCCTGGCCATGGGCATCCTGCCGCAAGAGCTTCCGGTGATCATGATCGTCTTCCTGGCCCTGGCTGCACGGCGGCTGGCGGCGCAGCAGGTATTGACGCGGCGGCTCAACGCCATCGAAACGCTGGGGCAGACCACCGTGCTGTGCGTGGACAAGACCGGCACCCTCACGCAAAACCGCATGGCCGTGGCCGCACTGTGCATTGCGGGCGAGGAGCTGGATGTGCAGAACCTGCCCGAAAAAGCAGCCGAAGCAGGTGGCACGGCGCTGCCAGAGGCCTTTCACGAACTGCTCGAATACGCCGTGCTGGCCAGCGAGATCGAACCGCACGACCCCATGGAGCAGGCCTTTCACCGCATGGCGGGGAATCATCTGGCAGGCACCGAGCACCTGCACCCCGCCTGGTCGCTGGCGCGCGAATATGAGCTCTCGCCCCAGCTGCTGGCCATGAGCCACTTGTGGCGCGACGGCACATCCGCGCACGACACCGTGGCCACCAAGGGTGCGCCCGAAGCCGTGGCCGACCTGTGCCACCTGCCTGACGCCGAGCGCGCCACCGTCAGCGCCCAGGCCGCCCGGCTGGCCGATCAGGGCCTTCGGGTGCTGGGCGTGGCCAAGGCCCGGCACCGCGTGCAAGACGACTGGCCCGGCATTCAGCACGACTTTGCCTTTGAATGGCTGGGCCTTGTGGCCCTGGCCGACCCCTTGCGACCCGAGGTGCCCCAGGCGATTGCAGAGTGTCACCAGGCGGGTATCCGCGTGGTGATGATCACAGGCGACCACCCCCGCACCGCACGCGCGATTGCAGTCCAGGCGGGCATCGCCCACGACCAGGTCGTCACCGGCGATGAAATGGCCTTGATGTCCCCCGACATGCTCACCGGCAAAGTCCGGCAGGTCAGCGTGTTTGCGCGCATCAAGCCGCACCAGAAGCTGGCGCTGGTCGAAGCCCTCAAGGCCCAGGGCGAGGTGGTGGCCATGACGGGCGATGGTGTGAACGACGCCCCCGCCCTCAAGGCCGCCCACATCGGCATCGCCATGGGCCAGCGCGGCACCGACGTGGCGCGCGAAGCCGCAGCGCTGGTGCTGCTGCACGACGACTTCGCAGCCATTGTTCAGGCCATCCACCGGGGGCGGCAGACCTTTGCCAACCTGCGCCAGGCCATGGTCTACACGCTCGCCGTGCATGTGCCCATCATCGGGCTGGCGCTGCTGCCGGTGCTGTTTGGGCTGCCGCTGGTGCTGGCACCGCTGCACATTGCGTTTCTGGAACTGGTCATCGACCCGGCCTGCTCCATCGTCTTTGAGGCCGAGGAAGGTGCGGCCGACCTTATGCAGCAGCCGCCGCGCCGCGCCGATGAACCCTTGCTTTCAGCCCGCCACATCCTGCTGAGCCTGGTGCAGGGCGGCGTGGTGACGGCTGCCGTGGTGGGCCTCTATGCCTGGCTGCTGGGCCAGGCCGCGCATGCCGCCACGGCCAGCACGGTCGCCTTCGTGGTGCTGGTGGCTGCCAACGCAGCGCTCATCCTGCCCAGCCGCAGCAACCAGACCAGCTGGCGCAGCCTGTGGGCGGGCCTCACACCCGTCAGCCTGTGGGTGCTGGGCGGCACACTGGCGGCGCTGACTGCCATCACCACAGTACCTTGGCTGGCCTCAGCCTTCAAGTTTGCGCCGTTGCCGCCCCTGTATTGGCTCATGGCGATGGTGGCCGGGTTGACATTGACAGGGCTCTTTGCAGCCAACAAACGATGGCTCGGCCCCCCAACGCTGGCGCACAATCATCCGACCGTCTGACCATCCCGCCACACGCCATGCCCATTGTTCTGGAATCGCTCGACCACGTTGTACTCACCGTTGCCAGCATTGAAAAAACCATCGCGTTCTATGAGCGTGTGCTTGGCATGACTGCGCGGGAGTTCAAGCCCCGGCGGTATGCGCTGCACTTCGGCGATCAAAAGATCAATCTGCACGAAGTAGGCACGGTGGTGGACCCGAACGTGCGACATGCCACCGCGGGTTCTGCCGACCTGTGTTTTCTCACGCAAACCCCGTTGGAAGAAGTGGTGACACATCTGCAAGCTGAAGGCGTCTCCATCGTGCAAGGCCCGGTGGGTGCTACGGGAGCGTGCCACAAGTTGCTGTCGGTTTACATCTATGACCCGGACGAAAACCTGATCGAGATCGCCAACGAAGTGTGAACGGTCAAAGATCCGTCGAGGTGGCCGCGCGCAGCAGCGATGCAGCGGGCGCCACCAGCTCCTGCAGCTGTCCGGCGCGCTCCTGTTCGATGGACTGGAGCACCATCTCGTTGATACCTCCCACCACCGCCATGGCCATCATGGGCTGCAGCGGGGCCTTGCGCAGGGGCGCCCCCGGGCGGTTGTTCACCACCTCCAGCATCAGGTCTACCAACTGCTGGTTGACGCGCCGCCGCGCGGCCAGGCCGGGCATGCCCAGGCCCAGGATTTCAATGAACAGAGTGCGCAGCAGAACCGGATTGCAGGCCAGCGCACCAAAGTACGCCGACAGCGCCTGCTCCACCTGGGCCTGCCAATCGCTTTGGGGGTTGATGGCGCCACGCAGCACCGCCAGTGCGTTGCCGCTTGCCGATTCGTACAGCGCTGTCAGGCATTCGGCCTTGTCGGCAAAGTTCTCGTAGAAAGTACGCCGCGAGACGCCAGCCTCGCGCACGATGTCTGCAATCGTGGTGTCGGCATAGCCTTTGGTCGCCACGGCGCGGGCCATACCCTGCAGCAGGCGATCCCGATGTTCCCTACCCTCGGTGGCGCCAGGTCGGGGTGCGGCTTGCAGTTCGGTCATGCTGGCAGATTCCCTTGGGGTTAACAGGTACTTGACAGTACCACATGCGCACTCCATGATTCCTCACCGCTGGTACTACAACGTACCAAACCACAAAGACGTTATCTTTTTACCGAGCTCCCGGAGATCCATCCCCATGACCGAACTCGTCGTGCGACGCCTGCTCATTGACCTGTAAACGCCTTTTGACCGCCACTGGTGCGGCGGCGATGCGTTTCGCACGGCGTTCTTCAATGCGCTGTCGATGAGCTTCCCGGTGGGCGAACAGTTCTTCATCGACGCTGTGAAGGGCGGGCACAAAGCCATGCCGCCCGAGCAACACGCGCAATTTGCCGACGAGGTGCGCGGCTTCATCGGACAAGAGGCCACTCACCGCCGCATCCATGCGCTGTTCAATGGGCACCTCGAAAAGCAGGGCCTGGTCAACGAATGGGCGTCCCGCGCGCAGGAGCGCATGAAGCTTTTTGCCGGAGCCGACCCACGCCACCCCCTGGCCGTAACGGCTGCCAACGAACACTTCACCGCGCTGCTGGCCGAATGGCTGCTGGCCCACCCCGAAACGCTGGGGGGCGCCGAACCCCGCCTGGCCACGATGTGGCAATGGCACTGCGCCGAAGAGGCCGAGCACAAGAACACGGCGTTCGACATCTACCAGGCGCTGGGCGGCAACCACGAGTGGCGCATCACCTGGTTTCGCCGCATCACCCTCGTCTTCTTGGGCGACGCCCTGCGCCAGACGGTGCTGAACCTGCGCCGCGACGGAACGCTGTGGAAATGGACCACCTGGGCCAGCGCAGCGCGCACGCTGTTTGGCAAGGGCGGCCTGGTGCGCGAAACCTGGCGCCCATGGCGCAAATACCTGCGCCGCGACTTTCACCCCAGCCAGCACGGCACCGACCTGTCACAGCAATGGCTGACCCAGCACAGCGACGCCTACGTGCCCGTGGGCGCACGCTGAGCCACAACGCCAGAATGCGGTTTCAGGCGCTGACGGCGGCCGCTGGCTGGGCACCACGCCGCAGCACCAGACCACCAAACAGCGTCGCCAGTATGTACATGCTGACCGAGTAGATGGCCGCAGGCAGTGCCAGCTGAAAGTTGCCCAGCACCGACAGCGCGATGAAGATGGCCAGCGTGGAGTTGTGGATGCCGATCTCGAAACTGATGGCCGTGGCCATGGACTTGTCGAGCCCCGCCGCCCGCGACAGGTAGTACCCCGACGCAAGACTGATCGCATTGAACAACAACACGGCCGGACCGATGCCCGCGAAGGACTCGACCAGCGCCGTCCACTCCTTGGCAATCGCAATCAGCGCAAAAGCGGCCAGCACCACGGCGCTGAAAATCTTCATGGGCTTTTCCATGCGGGCGCTGAAGGCCGGCGCGCGCCGGTGCACCGCCATGCCCAGCACCACCGGCACGAGCACGATGATGATCACCTCGACCACCTTGCCAAACTGCAGCGGCACCACCTGGCCCGTGTGCGCAAAGGTGTTGATCGCCCAGTTGGTGATGAGCGGCAGGCTCACGATGGACAACACGGTGTTGATGGCGGTGAGCGAGATGTTCATCGCCACATTGCCACCAAAAAGGTGGCTGAACAGGTTGGCCGACACCCCACCCGGTGAAGCCGCCAGCAGCATCAGCCCCACCGCGTAGAGCGGCGCCACGCCCAGCAGCACGATGAGGGCGTAACAGGCCGATGGCAGCACCAGCACCTGCAGCACCAGGGCCAGCACCACGGCACGCGGATGCTGCAGCAGGCGCTTGAAGTCGCCCACCGTGAGCGAAAGGCCCAGGCCGAACATGACCAGCCCCAGGGCGATGAACAACAAGGTGGGAAGTATGGAAACAAAGCTCATGGGTCACGCGCGGGGCTTATGCAGGTGCCTGGCCGGTGCGCAGTCGCACCGGGCCGCTGCGCTGCTCGATCGCCGCCTGCACTTCCTTGCGCAAACCCAGCGCAAAGGCCCACTCGGCCACCACAAACAGCGGGCCGACGATCAGGCCCACCAAGTCGTCCACAAACGCGGGCTTGCGACCTTCGTAGTAGTGGCCCACGAACTGAATCACCCAGCCCACCGCAAACAAGCCGATGCCCGTGGCCAGCCACACCGCCATGCTCTGCAAAGCTACCCAATGCCCCCCCACCAGCATGGCCGCCAGCAGGGTCGCCATGGCCAGGCCAAAACGCATATCCAGCCGGAAGTAGAAGACGCTGGCCGCCAGCGCAGCGAACAGCGCAGGGCTCAGCGGCAACGCGCCCGCCATCCAGGTCGGGCGAGACAGCAGGATGACCACCGCAAACATGATCATCGGGACGCCCACAAAATGGGTGTGGATGTTGCGCGGGTCGCGGTGGTAGTCGGCGTACTGCGCAAGGTGGTCGATCAGGGTTTTCATGGGTGTCTCCGGCTGTTGTTTTGAGCAGCATCAATACTCCCCCCGGGGCATTGCCAGCGTCTGTCGTGCAGACGACAAAAAGGCACACTCCCACGGCACCGCCCCACCCTGCCTCGCGCCCAATCTGCACTGCATGACCGACCCCGCCACCTATCTGCCCGTCCTCCAGTCCGGCCGCTGGTTTGCCCACCTGCCGCCCGACTTTGCCCAGCCGCTGCTGGCCATGGCACAGGTGCGCCATTTGCAGACGGGCGAAGTGCTGTTTCTGCGTGGCGATGCGCCCTGCGGGCTGTATGCGGTGGTGCGCGGCGCGGTCAGCATCTCGGGCACGGGCGGCCGGGCCGACGAGGCGCGGGCCGCGCTGCTGATCCGCCTGGAGCCGCCGCACTGGTTTGGCGAAATCTCGGTGTTCGACAACTCCGCACGCACGCACGACGCGCAGGCCACCGAGCCCACCACGCTGCTGCACATTCCGCACGAGCGGCTGCAGGCGTGGCTGCAGGCCCACCCGCAGCACTGGCATGCGCTCGCGCTGCTGCTCACCGACAAGCTGCGCTCGGCCTTTGTGGCCATGGAAGAGCTGGCCCTGTTGCCTGCGCCACAACGCCTGGCGCGCCGCCTGGTGATGATGGCCGAGGGCTACGGCCAGTGGACGGCCGAGGGGCGGTCGCGCCGCGTGCTGTCCATATCCCAAGAGCAGTTGTCGCTGATGCTGGCCATCTCGCGCCAAACCACTAACCAGATCCTCAAGGACCTGGAATCGCGCCACCTGGTGCGCGTGCAACGCGGCGAGCTGGAGATTCTGGACCTGGCGGCGCTGCGCGCCACCTGCTATTGAATTGCTATTAAATTTATAGCTACTAGCGCTTTACCAACAGGCGCCAGAAGCATTTTTTACTTAAATAATAAGCACACATTTCATTTCCGGGCAAAATGACGGCCATGCAACTGAACTACATCGCCAACGCCTCGGTGCCGTCCGCCTCGGGCCGCACGATTGCCATGATCGACCCGTCCGACGGCCAGCCCTTCGACGAGATCCAGCGCAGCAACGCCGACGACATCGACGCGGCGGTGCATGCGGCCCGCCAGTGCTACAACGCGGTGTGGCAGAAGTTGGCCCCGGTGGAGCGCGGCCGACTGCTGCAAAAGCTCTCGGCCAAGATCCTGGAGCATGCGGACGAGCTGACGGCGCTGGAGCAGCGCGACTGCGGCAAGCCCACCAAGCAGGCACGCGCCGACGCGATTGCGCTGGCGCGCTACTTCGAGTTCTACGCCGGTGCGTGCGACAAGTTTCACGGCGAGACGATCCCCTACCCCGACGGCTACAGCGTGCTGACCTGGCGCGAGCCCCACGGCGTGACGGGCCATGTGATTCCCTGGAACTACCCCATGCAGATCTTCGGCCGCAGCGTGGGCGGCGCGCTGGCGGCAGGCAATGTGTGCGTGGTCAAACCGGCCGAAGATGCCTGCCTCTCGCTGATCCGCGTGGCGCAGCTCGCGGCCGAGGTAGGCTTTCCCTCGGGCGCGCTCAACATCGTCACCGGCTACGGCCATGAGGTGGGCGACGCATTGGCGCGCCACCCCGGCATAGACCACATCAGCTTCACCGGCAGCCCCAAGATCGGCACGCTGATCCAGCAGGTGGCCGCCGAGCGCCACTGCCCCGTGACGCTGGAACTGGGCGGAAAAAGCCCGCAGATCATCTTTGCAGATGCGGACCTCGATGCCGCCATCCCCGTGGTCATCAACGCCATCGTGCAGAACGCCGGGCAGACCTGCTCGGCGGGCTCACGGGTGCTGATCGATTCGCTGATTTACGAACCGCTGCTGGAGCGTCTGGGCAAGGCGTTTGAAAAGTTGCGCGTCGGCCCCGCCGCCATGGACCTGGACGTGGGCCCGCTGATCCGCCAGACGCAGCAGCAGCGCGTGTGGGATTTCCTCTCCGACGCGCAGGTGGCAGGCATCCCCATGGTGGCGCAGGGCGTGGTGGTGGACGAAGCGCCCGAGACCGGCTACTACCAGGCCCCGACCCTGCTGCGCGATGTACCGGTAGGCCACCGCCTTGCGCAGGAGGAAGTGTTCGGCCCCGTGCTGTCGGCCATGGCCTTTCAGGACGAAGACCATGCGGTGGAGCTGGCCAACGCCACGCAATTCGGCCTGGTGGCCGGCATCTGGACGCGTGACGGCGCGCGCCAGTTCCGCATGGCCAAGCGTGTGCACAGCGGCCAGGTGTTCATCAACAACTACGGCGCGGCCGGCGGTGTGGAGTTGCCGTTTGGCGGCGTCAAATCCAGCGGCTATGGACGCGAAAAGGGCTTTGAGGCGCTGTACGGCTTCACCACCTTGAAGACCGTTGCCATCAAATATGGATAACCCCCTGTGTCGCTGCGCGCCTTCCCCCTTGGGGGGACGCCGCCAGCGCGGCGGGGCGGCCCTTGCGCGGCGGCCCTGGCGTAGGCCGCGCCAGTTCCAGTCTCTCGCTACCTAGTCACCATAAAAAACGCATGCCCCTGAGTCCCCCCGCCCCCCGCACCCTGAAACATGTCCGCCGGGTGAACTACCAGGGCTTTGAACGCGACGATGGACTGTGGGACATTGAAGGCGAGCTGCACGACAGCAAGGCCTACGACGCCACCTCTTTTCGCGACCCCACCAAACAGCGCCTCGCGGGCGAGGCCATCCACCACATGTGGCTGCGCGTGACCGTGAACCGCCAGCTGGTGGTGCAGGCGATCGATGTGGCGATGGATTCGCACCCGCTCCAGGGCTGCACCGAGGCCCAAACTGCACTGCAGCACATGGTGGGCTGCAGCATGGCGCGCGGCTGGCGCCAGTCCATCCAGAAGCACCTGGGCGGCGTGGCGAGCTGTACCCACCTGCGCGAGCTGTTGTTCAACCTGGCCACCGCGGCGTTCCAGTCGGTGCCCGCCGTGTTTTCGTCCAGCCACCCCGACGAGCCACCGCGCCACCTGGGCCAGTGCACGGGGTGGGACTTCAACGGCCAGGGCGTGAAAGAGTTTTTCCCCCAGTTCTACGGCCGTGCGCCGCAGGCCCCCAAGCTGGCGGAGCAAGCCACAACCACAGATTTCACTGCAGAAATTTCAGCCAAACAAGCCCCTAGCGCTTGATACTAAAGCGTCAGTAGCTATCAATTTTGAATAATTCAAGGAGCCATTCCATGCGCGTTTCGAACAAATCCATCATCGTCACCGGCGCTGGCAACGGCATTGGCGAAGGCATCGCCAAGCGCCTGGCCGCAGAGGGCGGCAAGGTCATCGTCAACGACATCAATGAAGCCGGTGGCCAGCGCGTGGTGGCTGAGATCACGGCAGCCGGTGGGACGGCGGCTTTCTTCAAGGCCGATGTGACGAAGTCCGCCGAGGTGAAGGCGATGGTCGATGAGGCCGTGCGCCTGTACGGCCGCCTGGACGTGGTGGTGAACAACGCAGGCTGGACGCACCGCAACCGCCCCATGCTCGAAGTAAGCGAGGACGAGTTCGACAAGGTCTATGCCATCAACATGAAGAGCATCTACCTGTCGGCCATCCACGCCGTGCCTGCATTGCGCCAAGCCGGTGGTGGCAGCATCATCAACATCGCCTCCACCGCCGGACTGCGCCCGCGCCCAGGTCTGACCTGGTACAACGGCTCCAAGGGCGCCGTCATCATCACGAGCAAGTCCATGGCCGCTGAGCTGGGCCCCGACAACATCCGCGTGAACTGCATCAACCCCGTGTTCAACCCCGACACGGGACTGGCCGCCGAGTTTGCGGGCGGCCCGGTGGACGAGGCCCGCCGTGCCAAGTTTCTGGCCACCATTCCGCTGGGGCGCTTCTCCACCGCGCTGGACGTGGCGAATGCGGCGCTGTACCTGGCCAGCGACGAGGCGTCGTTCATCAGCGGCGTGTGCATCGAGGTGGATGGCGGGCGCTGCGTGTAAGTCAGCAAGCAAACAAACAGGCGTCGCGGCATGCTCTCTGAAGCAGCCACCACGCCCCTTTTTGAGCGTCCCAATCCGCACTAGGGCAGTGCGGATTGATTTGACGGTGCAGGCCCTGCTGCCTATAGTGCCGCCGATGTTTGCGAGCCACTCTCCCGCCACAGCCGCCAGCGCGACCGCGCCGCTGCGCCGTGCCGCGCGCTCGCAGGCCACGCTCCAGGCCGGTGACCGCCAAGTCTGCACGCTTGCTGCAGATTCCTGAGCCCGGCGACACCCCCTCCCCTTCGCATTCTTTTCGCGCACCTCCTGTCGCCGGGCCCCACGCCCAGCGCCAGCTTGCGCCTTGGCCACGGCCGGGGCGCGAACGCCAGGAGTGTCCATGCCCCCGTTTCCTTCGGGCGAGATTTCGCTCGCCCCGTGCGCCCCTGCGCGCAGCCTGCCCGCCGATGAGGCCATCGCCAACGCGGCGGTCGCCCCCGACATCACCCGCCACTTCATCCGTGCCAAGCAGCCCTGCGCCGACGGCTACCGCTGGTACCTGCGCCGCCAGGAGGGCGCCAGCAACTACCAGGCGCTGCTGGACGACCTGGTGCGCGAAGGTCGCGTGGAAGACGCTTGCTGGATGCTGGACCAGTTCGGCCCCACCAACGATGTGCTGGAAATAGACCACCTGGAGGCCGACGCGCTGGTGTTTGCCGGCAGCGTGCGCTGCCGGGGCCACGCCGACGTGGAGGGTGTGCTGCGCACGGGCCGCAGCCTCAGCGTGCTGGGCGGCCTGCGGGTGGGTAGAGCACTGCGCGTGGGCGAAGACCTGCGCGTGGCGGGCGCAGTGCGCTGCGAGGGCAGCGCGCGGCTGCACGGCGATGCGCGCGTGGGCTGGTCGCTGACAGTGGCGCAGCGACTGCAGTGCACAGGCAGCCTGCGTGTGGGCGGCGAGCTGGACTGCGGGGCTGCCGCCCACGTCGGTGGCCACTGCCGGGTGACCCAGGATCTGCGGGTGGTAGGCGACCTGGGTTGCGACGGCGGCATCAAGGTGGGTGGCCACTTGCAAACCGATGCTGCCGTGCAGGCTGCCCGGGGCGTGTGGGTAACGGGCGACGTGGACTGCAAGGGCCACCTGCAAGCGGGCTGGGGTGTGCGGGCCGGTGGGCACATTCACGCCGGAGGGGCCATCCGTGCGGGCGAGAGCCTGTGGGCGGGCGAAACCATTGCGGCGGGTGAGGCCTACGGCGTATACGCAGGCTTGGTGGTGCCGCTGCCCGACTGGCCCCACAGCGCCCAGGTGTGCGCCCGCGAACAGCCTGCACGCCTGCTGAGCGGCTGCTGGACCGATGGCCAGGGGAACACGCCATGATGGCCATCGCCTGCAGCCTGTGCGACCCACGCGACGCCACCTTCATCGCCAATACGTGGCCCGGCCAGGGCTTGCTGGGCCGGTGGGCCCAGCGGCTGACCGAACTGCGCATCGACGTGGATCTGTCGGGCCGCGACATCCAGCGCGAGTTCGAGGCGCTGTACGACCGCATCCGCACCAACCACCGCACGCGCGATGCGATGCAGCCGTTGCCCTTGCATCTGCATGGGCTGGTGTTTCGCCTGCGCGAGGCCGACGGCGAATACTTTGTGTATGCCATCGACCCGCAGCGCAACCGCATCGTGGCCTACACCGTGTTCAACCGGCTGGTCGAGGTGGACCGCCGCACCGACCGCCACCTGCGTGCGCCCCACACCAAGGTGGTGGACGGCTACCGCCGCCTGGGCATTGCATCAGCCATCTACCGATGGTGGCTGGACTCAGGGAGGAGCCTGATAACAGGCGCACGCCAGTCGGCTGGCGCCCATGGCCTGTGGATGGCCCTGGCACGCGACTACGAACTGGCAGCGGCGCGCATCGACACCCACAAACGCGTCCAGCAGCTGCCGCTTCCACCTCCCCCAGGGTTTTTCAACGCGCTGGACACCCGGCTGGTGCTGGTGGGGCGCGATTGCCGTCTGGCGGACTTCATGCAGCATGCGGCCTGGGGCGGCTGATCGGGTGACCCCGGCCGTTCCCGACCTCTCAGCCCAGCACCTCGCGCAGGGCAGCGTCGTACAGGCCGGTGAGCTTGTCCATCACCCCCAGCAGGCGTTCGCTGGTGGTGGCCACGGCGTTCAGCCCCGCGTCATCGGCCGGGCGGCGCAGCGCGGATTCAAAAAACAGCCACTGTGAGTCGGCCAACTCCAGCTCGTTGCGGATGGACGATGTGGACACGGGCGCCGCCTTCAATGTCTGCAAGGCCTGGCGGAAGTCCGCCGCATCGGACGCCAGCTGCGCCTGCACCACCTTGGAATCCACCTTGGCAGCACTCAAAAAGTAGTTCTTGGCCAGGCGCTGCGACAGCATGCGCTGGCGGCCCGCCAGGTTCACCAGGCGGGCACTGGGGGCCTGTGCCAATTTTTCGATGGCCTCGGTCACGGCCTGCGCAATGAGCAGCGTTCGATCGGCCTGTTCCGATGCCGCCGCTACCAGGGCCGTGGTGGTGGCGGGCGCCGAAGTCATCTGGTTGAGCAGGGCAAACTGCTTTTGCACTTCTGCCAGCTGCCGCCCGACTTCTACAGGCCACTGGCCCGACTGCATGCCTCGGGCCAGTTCGCCGCTACCCGTCTGCACCATCTTGCGCGCCAAACCCATCACATCCACCGCCGCAGCAGGCAGCACCTGCAGGTACTGCTGGCAATAGGCCTTGGCCATGCGCTGCGACAGTGCGCGAAACCAGCCCGCATAGTTGATGGCCCCCGACAACCCCATCTGCGCCTGGGCTCCTGTCGCCCAAGTTGCCCAGGTGGGCAGCAGAACACCCGCCGCCACCCGCTGAAGGGCCACACGGCGCTGGCATGGCACGGCATCGGCAGAAAATTCGCGCGTCAACATGGGAATCCCCTTGAAATCGAATGGGCAGATTGTTGCAACGCAGCAAACAGAACGCCCTGCGCCATGTCAAAGGCGGGCCATACCAGCGCCTGGGCAAAACTTGACCGCGATCAACTCCGCGCGCAGGGGCTTGCCCCCTCTGCAGGCCCCCTTGCGGCAAAATCGCGCCATGGCCGAACGAGTGATTCCCCTGGTGGACCAACGCATTGCTGCTTTGGCAGCGAAAGTGCCCGCGCGAGCCGTGGTCCCCACGGGCCTGCTCACCGACACCCGGGGCCGCCCGCTGCGCGACCTGCGCATCAGCGTGACAGACCGCTGCAACTTCCGCTGCAACTACTGCATGCCCAAGGAAGTGTTCGACAAGGACTACCCCTACCTGCCCCATGGCGCGCTGCTGAGCTTTGAAGAGATCACGCGGCTGGCAAAGCTCTTCCTGGCGCATGGCGTGCGCAAGATCCGCCTGACCGGTGGCGAGCCCCTGCTGCGCAAGAACCTGGAAGCGCTGGTGGCGCAGCTGGCCCAGCTGCGCACGGTGGACGGGCTGGCGCCCGACCTCACGCTGACCACCAACGGATCGCTGCTGGCGCGCAAGGCCAAAGCGCTGAAAGACGCGGGCCTGAACCGCGTGACCGTGAGCCTCGACGGCCTGGACGACGCCGTGTTTCGCCGCATGAACGATGTGGACTTTCCGGTGGCCGACGTGCTGGCGGGCATCGAAGCGGCGCACGCCGCCGGGCTGTCGCACATCAAGGTCAACATGGTGGTCAAGCGCGGCACCAACGACCACGAAATTTTGCCCATGGCCCGCCACTTCCGGGGCACGGGCACCACGCTGCGTTTCATCGAATACATGGACGTGGGCGCCACCAACGGCTGGCGCATGGACGAAGTGCTGCCCTCAGCCGAGGTCATCGAGCGCCTGCGCGCCGAGCTGCCGCTGGTGCAGCTCGACCCCAGCAGCCCCGGAGAAACCGCCGAGCGCTGGGGCTATGCCAACGCCGCAGGCCAATATGACCCAGCCCTGGGCGAGGTGGGCGTGATCAGCAGCGTGACCCAGGCGTTTTGCCACGACTGCAACCGCGCGCGCCTGTCTACCGAAGGCAAGCTCTACCTGTGCCTGTTTGCCTCCGAGGGCTACGACCTGCGAACCCTGCTGCGCGGCGGCGCCAGCGACGAGGCGATTGCCTCGGCCATCGCGCCCATCTGGCAGCAGCGCGCTGACCACTACTCCGAGCTGCGCAGCACCCTGCCGGCAGACAATACACCAGGGGTGCGGCGTGTGGAAATGAGCTACATCGGCGGGTAAGCAAAGTGCCGACTTTTTAGGGCACCATCGGTGGCTTCGGTCCTCGCGTTGTCCTTACAGCCACCCATGTCCCTTCAACCCAAACACCGCGCACTGTTTCTGGCCAACGCCGCCGTTCTGGTCACCCACCAGATCGACGCCGCGTACTGGCACGAGTGGGAGCTGTTTCACATCCCCGGCGGCAACCAGGTCAACTTGCTGCTGAACCTGCCCATCATTGCGCTGGTGCTGTACGCGCAGTCGCAAGTGGCCCGTGGCGAGGGTTCAGCGGCCCTGATGTTCTACAAACTCATGCCTTGCCTCGGTGCCTTGACCGTGGTGATCCACGGGCTGTTTTTTGCCCTGGGACATGAGGCCTTTGTACAACCTGTGTCCCTGGGCCTGCTGGTCGGCACGGCTGTCCTTTCCTGCCTGCAGTTGACCGCGCTGCGTACCCGGCCGCTGCGGTAGCCCTCTATTTCACGCTCCATCGCGCGCACCATGACCAAGATTGACACCCAAGACATTACCGGCATCGTCCTTGCCGGCGGCCGCGGCTCCCGCATGGGCGGGGTCGACAAAGGCCTGCAGAACTTTCGGGGCCTGCCCCTGGCCCTGCACACCCTGATGCGACTGCAGATGCAGACCGGCGCCACCATGGTCAACGCCAATCGCAATCTGGCCGCCTACGAAGCCTTCGGCGCACCGGTGTGGCCCGACGTGCTGAGCGACTATGCCGGGCCGCTAGCGGGTTTTTTGACAGGCCTGGAGCGTTGCGAAACGCCCTGGCTGCTGACAGTGCCCTGCGACACCCCGCTGTTCCCCCTGGACCTGGCCCAGCGCCTGGCGGCGGCGGCTGACGCCCAGGACGCCGACATCGCCATGGCCGCAGCGCCCGAGGACGATGGCACGGGCCGCACCACCGTGCGCACCCAGCCGGTGTTCTGCCTGCTGCGCGTGGACCTGCTCGAAAGCCTGGTCGCTTTCACCCAGGCCGGTGGCCGCAAGATTGACGCATGGACGGCACAGCACCGCTGCGCCATAGTGCCGTTTGACCAGCCCGGCGACGACCCCAAGGCCTTTTTCAACGCCAACACCCTGGCTGAGCTGCACGCGCTGGAAAGCGCGAGCGCACCGCAGGCCTGATCACGCACCGCTGCGATGAACGCGCACACGCCTGCGGCCGCCCGTGCAGTGTTGATCCGCCCGTTGGTCGCATCGGACGCTGTGGCCTACAAAGCCCTTCGCGACGAGGCTTTGCGCACCGCGCCGGATGCATTCACGTCCGACTACGAATCCTCGGTGGGCCGCGATGCCAGCGAGTACGTGGCGCGTTTTGGCGCGCCGGAGTCGGGTCAGTTCTTCCTCGGCGCCTTCGATGCCGCAGGCCAGCTGGTCGGCTGCCTGGGCTGTGAGCGCGAGCAACGCACCAAGCAGCGGCACCTCGCCACGCTGGTAGGCATGATGGTTGCGCCACAAGCCCAGCGCCAAGGCATCGGCCAGCAGCTGGTAGCCGCCTGTGTAGAGGCCGCCAGCGGCGTGCCCGGACTGACCCAGCTGGTGCTGACGGTCACGGCCTCCAACACGCATGTCGTGCGCCTGTACGAGCAGGCCGGGTTCCGCGCCTGGGGCCTTCTGCCCCACGCCATCGTGGTGGACGGCGTGGGCTTTGACAAGCTGCACATGGTGCGCGTGCTGCACGACTGATTGAAAGTTACTGAGACCCATGAAAACCATTGCCCAGATTGCCGCCGAACTGCAAGGCTACGACCCGCAGGCCCTGAGCGCTGCCGATGTGAACACGTTTCTGGAACGGCTGGTCGAGCCCGTGATCGCCACCGAAGACTTGCCCCTCTTCAGCGCCCTGGGACGCGTGCTGGCGCAGGACGTGATCTCCCCCGTCAGCGTGCCGCCCCACGACAACTCGGCCATGGACGGCTATGCGTTTGCGGGCGCCCAACTGGTCGCAGGCCAGCCTCTCACGCTGCGCGTGGTGGGCACGGCGCTGGCGGGCAAGGCCTGGGTGGGCACCGTGGCGGCGGGCGAGTGCGTCAAGATCATGACCGGCGCCATCATGCCCACGGGCCTCGATACCGTGGTGCCGCAGGAGTTCACCACAGCCGCCGCAGCTGACGGCCACATCACCATCGCGGCCGATGTGCTCAAGACCGGCGACAACCGCCGCTTCAAGGGCGAAGACCTGATGGAGGGTAGCGTGGCGCTGGCCAAGGGCACGCTGCTGGCGCCTGCTGCGCTGGGCCTGGTCGCCAGCCTGGGCCTGCCCACCGTCACGGTATACCGCCGCCTGCGCGTGGCGTATTTCTCGACCGGCGACGAGATCCTAAGCCTCGGCGAGCCACCCCGCGAAGGCGCCGTGTACGACAGCAACCGCTACACCGTGTTCGGCCTGCTCACGCGGCTGGGCGTGGAGGTGATCGACCTGGGCGTGGTCCGCGACGAGCCGGAATTGTTGGAGGCCGCATTTCGCAACGCGGCGCAGCGCGCGGACGCCATCATCACCAGCGGCGGCGTGAGCGTGGGCGAGGCCGACCACACACGCACCATGATGAAGAAGCTGGGCGACGTGGCCTTCTGGCGCATTGCCATGCGGCCGGGCCGCCCTATGGCGGTGGGGCGCATTGCCACCACAGAAAATCAAGCCGAATTGGCCTCCAGCGCTTATCCATCAAGCACTAGCAGCTATCAAAATGATACCAATCACCCCCACAGCGGTGCGGTGTTGTTCGGCTTGCCAGGCAACCCCGTGGCGGTGATGGTGACATTTCTGGCCTTTGTGCGCCCCGCCCTGCTGCGCATGATGGGCAGCACCCACAGCGCCCCACCGCTGCTGCGCGCCACCAGCACCGAAGCCATGCGCAAGAAGCCTGGCCGCACGGAGTACCAGCGCGGCACCATCACCACCGCCGCCGACGGCACCCTGCAGGTACGCACCACGGGCAACCAGGGCTCGGGTGTGCTCAGCTCGATGGTGCAGGCCAACGGACTCATCGTGCTGCACCACGGCCAGGGCAACGTGGCCGTGGGCGACACGGTGGATGTGATGATGTTTGACGGCGTTATTTGACCCCCTGAGTCGCTTCGCGCTTCCCCCCCAGGGGGACCGCGACGCCTTCACTGCGGGGCGGCCCTTGCCAAGCATCTCCCTCACAGGAGCCGCGCCCGTGGCACCCCGCGCGGGCGGAGCACAGCACAATGGCTTTTTTCATTTGCACCCGTTTGGAAATCTTGCGCCTATGCCCTACACCGCCCAGCACCTTGCGCAACCCCCATCCCGTGACGAGGTGGACCGCCTGACAGGCGCCGCCGTTGTGGAATTTGGCACCCCCTGGTGCGGCCACTGCCAGCGCGCGCAGCCACTGATCGAACAAGCGCTGAAGGACCGCGCAGACGTAGCGCACATCAAGGTGGAAGATGGCCCCGGCCAGCGCCTGGGTCGCACGTTCGGCGTCAAGCTGTGGCCCACGCTGGTGTTCTTGAAGGACGGCAAGGAGGTCGCTCGCCTGGTGCGGCCGCAGGGGCAGCAAGACGTTCTGGACGCCGTAAACACCGTCTCGGCACCTGCATGAGGCACGCGTCCGACTCCCAATAGGAAGAAGCCCCATCGGGGCTTCTTATTTGGTAGCAACGCTCCGCCGTTGGGGCTCCGCATGGCTACTTGGCCACGTAATCGTGCGGCGGGTGCAGCGGATGCTCAGGCTCCTCGGCAGCCACGGCCGTGTTCGCACCCGGCACTGCCTTGCGCGCAAACAGGGTGTACATGGTGGGCACCACAAAGATCGTGAGCAGCGTGCCCAGCGACATGCCTCCCACAATCACCCAGCCGATCTGCGTGCGCGTCTCGGCGCCCGCGCCTGAAGCCAGCGCGAGCGGGATGGCTCCCAGCACCATGGCGCCGGTGGTCATCAGGATGGGGCGCAGGCGCTGGGCCGAGGCCTTGACGAGCGCATCCACCATCTCCATGCCCTGCTCACGCAGCTGGTTGGTGAACTCCACGATCAAGATGCCGTGTTTGGTGATGAGCCCCACCAGCGTGATCAGCCCGATCTGCGAATACACGTTGAGCGAGCCGCCGCTCCACTTGAGCGCCAGCAGCGCTCCAATCATCGACAGCGGCACCGAGACCATGATGACCAGCGGGTCGATGAAACTCTCGAACTGCGCGGCCAGCACCAGGAAGATAAAGACCAAAGCCAGTACGAAGACGATGCCCAGCGCCCCCTGCGAGCTCTTGAACTCGCGCGAGGTGCCGTTGAGTTCGGTGGTGTAGCCGGGCTTGAGCACTTTCGCCGCCGTGGCGTCCATGAAGCTCAGCGCCTCGCCCAGCGAGTAGTCAGGCGACAGGTTGGCCGTGATGGTGGCCGAGCGGCGCTGACCAAAGTGGTTCAGCTCGCGCGGGCTCACGCTTTCGCGCACGTTGACCAGGCTGGACAGCGGGATCATGGCTTCGTTGCGGCCGCGCACGTAGATGGTGTCGATGTTCTCGGGCGTGGTGCGGCCCCTGGCCTCGGTCTGCACGATCACGTCGTACTGCTCGGCATCGCGCTTGTAGCGCGTCACTGTGCGCCCTCCCAACATGGTCTCGATGGCCTTGGCCACCACATCCACGCTCACGCCCAGGTCGGCGGCGCGTTCGCGGTTGACTTCGATGCGCAGCTCGGGCTTGTTCAGCCGCAGGTCCACGTCAGGGCCGACGATGCCGGGGTTCTGCGCGATCTCGGCCATGAAGGCGTTGGTGACGGCGTTGAGGTTTTCGTAGCTGTCCGAGGTCTGGATCACGTAGGTGAGCGGACGCGAGCGAAAGCCCTGACCCAGCGACGGCGGCGTGATGAGAAAGGCGTTGACGCCAGGCAAGCCCGACACCTTGGGCTGCAGTTCGCGCGCCAGCTCCAGCGTGGTGCGGTCACGCTTCTCCCAATCCACAGTGCGGTAGATCACGCTGCCCTGGGCCACGGTGGGGTTGCCGATGTTGGCGAAGATGCGGTCGAACTCGGGGTAGTCCTGGCCGATCTTTTCCAGCTCCAGTGCGTAGCGGTTGGTGTAGTCCAGCGTGGCGCCATCGGGGGCGGTGACGCTGGCCAGGATGGTGCCGCGGTCTTCCAGCGGCGACAGCTCTTGCCGCATGCTGGGGTACACCACCACCAGCGCCGCACCACTCACCGCCATCACCGCCAGCACGATCCAGCGGGCCTGGAAGATGGCGCCGCGCACGCCCCCGCGCTCGCTGCCCTTGGCCGACCAGCGGGCCGTCACCAGCCATCGCAAAAGGCGGCCATAAGCGTCTGACAGAGACGTGAGCCAGCGCTCCATCGAGCGGTCGAACCAGTTGGGCTTCGGGTTGTGCTTGAGCAGCAGCGAACACATCATGGGTGACAGCGTCAGCGCCACGAAGCCGGACACCACCACCGCGCCCGCCAAGGCCAATGCGAACTCCACAAACAACCGGCCCGTGCGGCCCGGGGTAAAGGCCAGCGGGGCATACACCGCCACCAGCGTCAGAGTCATGGCCACGATGGCAAAGCCGATTTCGCGCGCGCCCTTGATGGCGGCTGAGAACGGGTCCAGCCCTTCCTCGATGTGGCGGTAGATGTTCTCCAGCATCACGATGGCATCGTCCACCACCAGGCCGATGGCCAGCACCAGCGCCAGCAGCGTGAGGGTGTTGATCGAAAAACCCGCCAGCGACATCAGCGCAAAACTGCCCACCAGGCTCACCGGGATGGTGATGATGGGAATGATGGACGCGCGGAAGGTGCGCAGAAACACGAAGATCACCAGGGCCACCAGCACCACGGCCTCGGCAATGGTGGTGTAGACGCTTTTGATGGACCGGTCGATGAACAGCGAGTTGTCGTTGGCAATGTCGATGCCGATGTCCGGTGGCAGGTCGGCCTTGAGCGTGGGCAGCATGGCGCGCACGCCCTGCGACAGCTCCAGCGGGTTCGCGGTGGCCTGGCGGATCACGCCCACGGAAATGGCTTCGCGCCCGTTCAGGCGCACGCGGCTGCGGTCGCTGGCGGCGCCCTCTTCCACCCGCGCGACGTCGCGGATACGGACCGGGAAGCCGCTCACGGTGCGGATCACCACCTCGGAAAACTGCGACGGCGTGGCCAGGTCGGTCTGCGAGGTGACGCTGAACTCGCGCTGCTGCGACTCGATGCGGCCTGCGGGCAGCTCCAGGTTGTTGCGGCGGATGGCGTCTTCCACGTCCTGCGTGGTCAGGCGGTAGCCCGCCAAACGCTCGGGGTCCAGCCACACGCGCATGGCGTATTTCCGCTCGCCGTAGATGGGCACATCGGCCACACCGGTCACCGTCTGCAGCCGCGGCTTGACGATGCGGTTGATGAGGTCGTTGATCTCCAGCGGCGTGCGTGTCTCGCTGCTGAAAGCCAGCCACATCACGGGCGAGGCATCGGCCTCCACCTTGGCGATCACGGGCTCATCCACGGCATCGGGCAGGCGGTTGCGCACCCGCGCGGTGCGGTCGCGCACCTCGGCGGCGGCGTTGTCGGCGTCTTTTTCGAGGCGAAAGCGCACGCTGATCTGGCTTTGCTCGGCCCGGCTGATGGAGGTGATCACGTCCACCGCGTCAATGCCCGCAATGGAGTCTTCGAGGGGCTTGGTGACCTGGGATTCGATCACCTCGGCCGAAGCGCCCGCATAACGCACGCTGACGGTGACCACGGGTTCGTCGATCTTGGGGTATTCGCGCACCGACAGGCGCGTGAAGCTCACGGCGCCGATCAGCAGCACCAGCAGCGAGAGCACGGTCGCAAAGACCGGTCGGCGTATCGATATTTCAGCGAGTTGCATGGCAGTCCTGGAACTTCATCGATCACGCAGGATGGCGTGGGCTGCCCTGTTGTGCCCGGCCGGGCGTGCCCGCAGGCTGGCAAGGGTTGGGGCCCGGCAAGGGCGCCACCACGGCATTGGCAGATGCCGCAGCGGCGGCGGTAGCAGCATTGGCAACGGGTGCGGCTGCCATCGGCTGCGCCGCTGCGCGAGGGCTGCTGGCGCTGCCAGCCCCGGTGGGCGCCGGTGCATCGGTCGGTGCCACGGCACCTGCAGCACGGTCTGCACCTGCCGCCCCGGCCGAGGCGGCTGCGCGCGCTGGTGATGGCGCACCGCCATTGCTCTGCTTGCCTGGCTTGCCCAGTTCCACCACACGCACTGGGGTGCCATCCTTTTGGATGCGCTGCTGGCCTGCGGTCACCACCACATCTCCCATGGCCAGACCATCCACCACTTCCACAAACCCGGGGGTGCGCGCACCCAGCTTGACGGGGGTGCGCCGCGCCACGCGGCTGCCAGGCTCCTTGCCATCCACAATCTTGAACACATATGGGCTGCTGCCGTCGGGCACGATGGCTTCCTCGGGGATCACCCGGGCATCGCTGCGCTCTGAAAACACGGCCGTCACGCGCGCAAACATGCCGGGGCGCAGTTGCAGGCGCCGGTTGTCAATGCAGCCGCGCACCACCACCGAGCGGCCATCGGCGTCAATCTGGGGGTTGATGGCCTGCACCACGGCGCTGTAGCGCACGCCGGGCAAGGCGTCGAACGCCACCTGGGCGGTCTGGCCCGTGCGGACCTTGCTCTGCAAACGCTCGGGCAGGCGGAAGTCCACATACACCACATCCAGGTCTTCCACATTGACGATGTCGGCACCGTCCTTGAGGTAGTCGCCCACGTTCACCCCGCGAATACCGGCGATGCCGTCAAACGGCGCCACGATCTTTAGGCGCGAGGCCGTGGCCTGCGCCAAGGACAATTTGGCCCGCGCCACTTCGAGGTTGGCGGCACTTTCATCGACCGAACGCTGGCTGATGAAGCCCTGGGCCACCAGTTCCTGATTGCGCTTGTGGTTCGCCTGGGCGATGGAGAGCTCGGCCTGGCTCTGCTGCACCTGGGCGCGGGGCAACTGGTCGTCAAATTGCACCAGCACCTGCCCGCGCCGCACGCGCTCGCCGTCGCGAAAGTTGAGCGCCGTGATGCGACCGCTCACCTCCGGGCGCAGCACCACACTCTGGCGCGACCGCAGACTGCCCACGGCCTCGGCATCGTCGCGCAAGGCCATCTGCCGCACGGCCACGGCCTCTACCGCCACGGGGCGGCCTGCGCCCCCACCCTTGGCCGCCGCACCAGCCGGCGCGGCGCTACCCCTGCCGTCGGCAGGCGCCTCGCTGCGCACGGACTGGGCCGGTTTCTGAAGCCACCAGGCTGCGCCCGACGCGGCAGCGATGCCGATGACAGCGAAAACGATGTATTTGTTCTTGGACGCCATGGATCAATGAAGCGGGTGATGTGGGGAAGGCAGCCAAACAATGTATCAGTGCGTGTCTTGCGCTGCAGCAATCCTTGGCATACCCACAAGGGCAATTGCGGCAGATTTACGCAGGCTTTACATGCTGCAGAGACAAAAAAAACCCCGGAGGGGGCTTCTGATGCCGTGGTGCACAGACGCTGCGCACCGATAGACGCCCACCGTCACCCACGCCCCAGGGCTTTTTCGACACCCCGGTTGGCCAGTGCATCGGCCCGCTCGTTGCCTGGATCGCCCGAGTGCCCTTTCACCCAGCGCCATTCGATACGGTGGCCAGCCGTGCTCACCAGCGCGTCCAGCCGCTGCCACAGCTCCACGTTCTTGACCGGCTGCTTGGAGGCCGTGCGCCATCCCTTGGCCTTCCAGCCGTGAATCCACTCGGTGATGCCCTTGCGTACATATTCGCTGTCGAGGTACAGCGTCACGGCGCAGGGGCGCTTCAAGGCCGACAGCGCCTCGATCACGGCCATCAGCTCCATGCGGTTGTTGGTGGTGCCCAGCTCACCCCCAAAAAGCTCTTTTTCTGTCGATCCCGAACGCAACCATGCCCCCCATCCCCCAGGGCCGGGGTTGCCCTTGCAGGCGCCATCTGTGTATATCTCTACCTGGTTCAAACTGTGTTCCTGTCTCTGTCGTCGCTGTCTGTGAATATGCGCGAGGTGCTGCCCGTTGCACCCGCCGGGCCTGCCCGGTTGGCAATGGGCACTGTGGAGGCGGCACGCTGTCGGCTGGACCGCCAGGCGGGCTCCAGCAAACGCATGCCGTGAACCCGCTTGACCGCCACCAGAAAATAGGCCGCGCCAAAAATAGGCCACCACCGCTCGCCCAACGGGTCCATGAAGCCAAAACGCTCCAGCCACTGGGTGCTGCGCACCGCCGGACGATAACAGCCAAACTGGGCCGACTCGACCTCAAAACTCAAAAGCCTGAGCCAGTCGCGCAAGCGCCGGTAGCCAATGAACTCGCCCACATCCGGCAGGTATAGAGTGCCCCCGCCCAGACGCTGGATCATGCGGGCACGCCACTGGCGCAGCCCCCACAGGCTGGTCGGGTTCAGCCCGCTGATGACCACCCGGCCCTCGGGCACGAGCACGCGCTCCACTTCACGCAGGGCGGCGTGGGGGTCAATGCTCAACTCCAGGGTATGGGGCAGCACCAGCAGATCGAGGCTCGCCGCCGCAAACGGCAAGGCCACGGGCTCTGTCAGCAGATCCACCGCGCGGCGCTGCAGGGGGGCATCGCCATTACCGGTCTCTAGAAAGGCGATGGAACCCCGCACCGCCTCCTGCCCCAGCGCCAGCCATTGGTGCGGCATGCGGTTGGCGCGAAGGCCATCCAGCAAGGGCATTCCAAGCTGCAGGCTGTGGTAGCCAAAGATATCGGCCACCGCCTCATCGAAGCGCGCCTGCTCCCACGCCAGCAGGTACCGGCCCGGCGGGGAATCGAACCAGTGGTGCAAACCTATAATTTGATCGCTCATGAACTTGCTGCCGCTGCCCGCCTTTACCGACAACTACATCTGGATGCTGCACGACGGCCGCCAGGCGATCGTTGTGGACCCGGGAGATTCCGCGCCTGTGCTGCAGGCCCTGCAGCACCTTGGCGTGCAGTTGAAGGCCATTCTAGTCACGCACCACCATGCCGATCATGTCGGCGGTGTGGATGCCCTGCGCAGCGCCACCGGCGCCGTGGTCTACGGCCCCGCACGCGAGAAAATCCCCGAGCCGCTGCACCGCCTGGCGCACGGTGATGCTGTGGAAACCATGGGGCTTCGGTTCGAAGTCATGGATGTGCCCGGCCATACCGCTGGCCACATTGCCTACTACTGCCCCGACATCGGCGGGGAGCCCCTGCTGTTCTGCGGCGACACGCTTTTTTCGGGCGGCTGTGGTCGGCTGTTTGAAGGCACGCCCGCCCAAATGCTGAACTCCCTGGACCAGCTGGCGGCGTTGCCCGGCAACACCCGCGTATGCTGCACCCACGAGTACACCCTCTCCAACCTGAAATTTGCGCGGGCCGTGGAACCCGGCAATGCGGCATTGCTCCACTACAGCAGCCAATGTGAAGCACTGCGGGCCCGCCACCAGCCCACACTGCCGTCGCGCATGGCCCTGGAGCAAGACATCAACCCCTTCCTGCGCGTGCGACAGCCTGCAGTGGCCCAGGCGGCCCATGGCTACGACGCAAAGGTGAATCAAGACGATGCCGTGGCGGTACTGGCCGCACTGCGTCAATGGAAAAACGAGTTTCGATGAAAATTTTGCACATCGCCTGCCTGGCGTGCGCGCTCTGGCTCACGGGCTGCGCCACCACCGGGCCTTCGCAGGACAGCGCGGCTGACAGCGCCCCCTCCACACCCACCGGTGCAACACCCCGGACCGCACACACCCCCGTCATCCCCAACGGCCCGCTCAGGCCCATCACCGCCGCGCAGGCCTCCAGCGGCGAGGTCGCATCGCTCTCGGCCCCCGCCGACCTGTGGGACCGCATCCGCCGAGGCTTTGCCATGCCCGACCTGCAGCACGAACTGGTGCAGGACCGCGAACAGTGGTACGCCACGCGACCCGACTACATGCAGCGCATGACCGAGCGCTCCAGCAAGTACCTTTTCCATATCGTTGAAGAGCTGGAGCGACGCGGCATGCCCACCGAGCTGGCGCTGCTGCCCTACATCGAAAGCGCGTTCAACCCGCAGGCTGTGTCCAGCGCCAAGGCGGCCGGCATGTGGCAGTTCATGCCCGCCACCGGCAACTATTTCGACCTCAAGCAGAACGCCTTCCGCGACGACCGCCGCGATGTGCTCGCATCCACGCGCGCTGCACTCGACTACCTGCAAAAGCTCTACGGCATGTTTGGCGACTGGCACCTGGCCCTGGCCGCCTACAACTGGGGCGAAGGCAGCGTAGGCCGGGCCATTGCCCGCAACCAAAAACAGGGGCTGGGCACCAGCTACACCGACCTGAACATGCCGGCCGAAACCCGCATGTATGTGCCCAAGCTGCAGGCCGTGAAGAACATCGTAGCCAACCCCGAGGCCTTCCGCACCGAGCTGCCCCTCATCGAAAACCACCCCTATTTCCAGACGGTGGACATCACCCATGACATCGACGTTGCGCTGGTGGCCACGCTGGCAGGCATTCGCGAGGAAGATTTCCGCGCGCTGAACCCGTCGTTCAACAAGCCTGTCATTCTGGCTGCCGGTACACCACAAATCCTGCTGCCCTGGGACAACGCCAAGGTGTTCCAGCGCAACCTTGAAGCGCGCCGCGAGGGTCAGTATGCAAGCTGGACCGTGTGGTCCGTGCCCTCCACCATGACGGTCTCGGAAGCCGCGCAGCGGGCAGGCATGAGCGAGAACGACCTGCGCAGCATCAACAACATTCCTCCCCGCATGCTGATCAAGGCAGGCTCGGCGTTGATGGTCCCGCGTTCATCCGCCATCCGGCAGGACGTCTCCTCGCACCTGGCAGACAACGGCCAGGTCGCTTTCTCGCCAGAGATCGTGACCCGCCGCACCACGGTGCGAGCCCGCAAGGGTGAAACCGTGGCCAGCATTGCCCGGCGCTACAAGCTCAGCGCTGCCAGCGTGGCCGACTGGAACGACGTGCGCGCCAGTGCGGCCTTCAAGCTCGGCGAGCAGGTGGTCGTATACCTGCCCGTGCGACAGGCCACGCAGGCGCGTGGAACGGTGGCCCGCTCCGGTTCTGGCAAGCGCTCGGCTGCTGCGCCTGTACGCCGAGGGGGAACCCCCTCCAAGGTCAAGCGCCGCTAAAACGCCATTGAAACGCCGCGGGCAGCGCGCAAGAAGGCGTCACCAGGCGCCTCAGAACTTCAGCGAGTGCATGCCCAGCAGCCCCAGAATGCCCATGATGATGAGGTACAGCGCCACGATGGTGCTGAGCAGACGGGGCATGACGAGGATGAGAATGCCCGCGATCAAAGAGACAAGCGGGCCGATGCTGAGGGTAAAAGACATGGAGCAATCCTGGTGAGGTAGATGACTGGTAGGCCGAGGCTACGGCAAACCGAACGCCGACGAATGTAAGCCATCTTCCCGACCCGGATGCCGACGCATTGCGACAGTGCGCGGCATCCACTGATCAATCTGGGTCCTGCACTGCCACTGCTCCCCTGCGGTCACCCCCAAAGTGGCCCAGCGAGTATCCGGTGCGCAAGCTCAGACGTTGAATTTCTGCCGCGCCTTGCGCACGAAATCGTTGGTGTAGGTGCGTGCCAGCTCCACCTTGAAATCCGCCAACTCGGGGTGCACGCGCGAGAGCACGCGCAAGGCCGTGGCTGCGCCATCATCGGGCATCATCCCGTGGGTCGAATAGGTCTCGCGCACCCGGCTGAAGGCCGCCAGGTACAGCCCCCGGTCTCCCATCAGGTAGCCCGGAGGCACCGCCTTGACAAGGTCTGCCGGGGCAGCGGTCTGCAGCCATTTGAGGGCATGCACGATGCCGTTGGCCAGTGCCTGGGCCTGGGCGGCATGTTTTTGCAAGAAGGGCTGCGGCGCATAAAGACAGCTGGCTGGCAGGGCGCCGCCAAACATCTCCTGCGCGGCCTTGAGTGAGCGCATGTCGCCCGCAATGCGTGTGTCTGCCTTTTGCTCCAGCAGCGTCATGATCGGGTCGGCATGGCACAGCGCATGCACCTGTCCGGAACGCAGCGCATTCATCGCGGCTATACCAGATCCCACGCCCACAAACGCCACATCACGCGGCCCCATGCCCGCTCGGGCCAGCACCACGCTGGCCGCCAGGTGCGTAGACGAACCCACCGATGACACGCCAATGCGCCGTCCCTGCAGATCCGCCAGATCCTTGTACGCAGGCAGCGAGCGTTGCGAAACCCCCAGCGCCAGTTGAGGCGCACGCCCCATCACCACCAGCGAGCGGTAGGACTGGCCACGCACCTGCTGCCGGATGGTGTGCTCGAAGGCTCCGGCACAGACATCGGCCCCCCCCTCCTGCACCGCTTGCAGGGCCAGGGCGCCGGCCGAAAAATCGCGCACCGTCACGTCCAGACCTTCCGCCTTGAAGTAGCCCAGCTGGTCGGCCAGCGCCAGCGGCAGGTGGTAGAGCACGCCCTGTCCGCCCACGGCAATGGTGACGTTGCCCAACGCTGCTGCCCCCTCTGCCTGCGCCCGCACAATGGCAGGCGCAAACACCCCGGCCGCCGACAGGGCGGAGACGGCGCCAAAGGCGCGACGGGTGAGCAAGGGGCGGGTCATGGAAGTCCGTGAGAATCAGTGGAAGCAGCAATGCTGCATTGCAACAATCGTGCCCCAGAGCCCACAAACCCGCATCAGGGGGAATCCCTGCGGGTTTCTACGTACCAGGGTTGAAAGAAACTAGAGCCCGACCGGCAGCCCCCGAAAGAGTGACGCCAGCCCTTCTTCAAAGGCCGGGCTGGCAAAGATCAGCGGTAGCCGACGAACAGGATGCCGATATTGACCAAAAACGCTGCGGCCCAGACCACACTGCGCACGGTGGGCATGTCGGACACGTACATCATGATGTAGAAGATGCGCAGCATGACGTACAGCAGCGCCAACATGTCCAGCAACGTCTGCCCCGCCCCGAGCAGGTGCGCGATGATCACGGCACCGATGAAGAACGGCAAGCCTTCGAAACTGTTGGCCTGCGCCGCATTGGCGCGGGCCCGCCAGTCGGTCTGCCGAGCCATCCAGGCGCGGGGGTCGCGGTTGTCAAAGCCACCGTCCTTGCGCGACTTGCCGAAGCTGCCACTCTTGGCCAGCCAGGCGCAGCCCATGGGAAGCAGGGCTGCGATCAGCACGCACCAGTAGGCCACTGTGAACCGTGCGACATGCATGGTGGTATTCATTTTTAAGCCTTTTTTGGCTCTAGCGCTTGATACACAAGCGCTAGCAGCTATTAAATTGTGAGTATTCTAGCCGCCGCAGGCACAAATTTCGCGAACAACCACCTAGCGGCGATCCACCAGTGCATGCGCAATCGTGCCCAGGTCCACATACTCCAGCTCGCTGCCCACGGGCACGCCGCGCGCCAGCCGCGTCACGTGCAGCCCCCGGCTCCTGAGCGCCTCGGTGATCACATGGGCCGTGGCCTCGCCTTCGGCATTGAAGTTGGTCGCCAAAATGACCTCTTGCACCGTGCCATCGGTGGCCCGTTCCATGAGCTTTTGCAGGCCAATTTCCTTGGGGCCAATGCCATCGAGGGGGCTCAGCCGCCCCATCAGCACAAAGTAAAGCCCCTTGAACGCCCCCGTGCGCTCCAGCGCCGACTGATCGGCCGGTGTCTCGACCACGCACAGCCGCGTCGCATCGCGCTCAGGGTCCAGGCAGGTACTGCACACCTCGGCCTCGGTGAACGTGTGGCAGCGCGCGCAATGGTGCACGGTGCCCACCGCATCGCCGAGCGCCCGCGACAAGGCCAGCGCCCCCTCCCGATCATGCTGCAGCAAATGAAACGCCATGCGCTGCGCAGACTTCACCCCCACCCCCGGCAAGCGGCGCAGCGCCTGGATCAGAACGTCGAGGGAGTTGGTGGTGGACATGGAAACGAGCGATGCAGGAAAGAGGTGAGGAGCGAGCTGGGCAAGGCTTCGACAAGCTCAGCCCGAACGGATGCAGGCAAAACAACAGGCATGTGGTCCTTGCCTTCACACCCCGCCCCCAAGGGCGTAGCGAGCGGGATCAGCTGCTAGGCGGACGGAGCACAGCCACCGGAACGTACTTGAAGTACGTGAGGATGGCGAGCACCGCCCAACGACGCAGATGGTCCGCTCGGTAGCCAACCCTCAGAAAGGGAATTTCATGCCGCCGGGGAGGCCTGGCATGCCTTGGGTGAGCTTGCCCATCTTCTCCGAAGAAGTCTCTTCCGCCTTGCGCACCGCAGCATTGAACGCCGCCGCAACGAGGTCCTCCAGCATGTCCTTGTCTTCGGCCAGCAGGCTCGGGTCGATGGTGATGCGCTTGACGTCGTGCTTGCAGGTCATTACCACCTTCACCAGGCCCGCGCCCGATTCACCCTCCACCTCAATGAAGGCCAGCTCGTCCTGCGCCTTCTTGAGGTTGTCCTGCATCGCCTGGGCCTGCTTCATGAGGCCGGCGAGTTGTCCTTTGTTGAACATGGTGTGTTTCCTTTGCTTTCTTTCTGGTTGATCGATTCCCACGAAGGGACAGAGATTCGGTATCCGAGATGCACGGTATTGTGCTGTGCAATATCAGCGGCCGTCGAGACGGGCACACGCCCATCCGGTGCACTCGTGGAGCTGGCATTGCCAGGCCACCGAGTGCGTCCCCCTCCCGCGAAGCAAGAGAGGGGGAACGCGCCGAAGGCGACTCAGGGGGCGCTTCATCTCACGCAGGCTTGATGCTGCCCGGCACGATTCTCGCGCCATAGTCGCGCACCAGCGACTGCACATAGGGGTCGTTGTTCACAATCTCCTCAGCACGGCGCTGGCGCTCGGCAGCGGCAGCGGCATTGCGGCGGGCGGGGCTGTCGATGACGTGGCCCACCTCCACACTGATCTGGGTGGCGTGGCCCGCAGCCTCCAGCGCGGCGCGCAGGCGCTCGCGTGCAGTAGGCTGGTTCAGCGATTCACGCTCCACACGCAGCAACCAGTGCCCCCCATCGCGCGCCACCAGTTGCGACTGCAGAGCCAGTTCGCGCACCAGGGCGGTAATCGATTCTGCCGCCACCATCTGCTGCACGGTGGCATGCCAGACATCGCCCTCCTCGGTGGGCGTGTAGCGCGCAGAGACGGGCGTTGGCGCAGAAAGCGGCAACGGTTGCAGACGCTCCCCTGGTTCGGGCGATTCACGCACCGGGATTGCTACATATTCAGTAGCGCCTTGCGCTTGCTGAGGTTGCGCTGGACGCTGATTTTGTCCAAATCTCTCGGGCGTACGCACCGGCAGTGTCGTGGCGGCGGAGTTTGCAGGTGATGCAGCACCCAGCTCTTCCGAGCCTGGCCAGGGTGGTGGCTCCGAAGAGTCCACGGATTCGCCGGGTTCTGCAGAAATCTCCGGGGGCAATGCTGGCGAAGCACCTGCTGCAGGCGCTGCGGGAGGCACCGCTGGTGGCACCTGGGGAGCAGGCGCGGGCGTCGGCGCCGTTCGCGCCATGGGGGCTGGCACCGCCACGGCAGCCGCTGCGGGAGCGGCAGAAACCGCAGCTGCTGGGCTGGAAGACGCCGCTTCAGCCCGCGTCAGAGTTTTTTTTTCAGCCGATTCGCCAACGCCGCCAACACCGCTGACAGGCTTGAACGCCAGCAAGCGCAGCAGCACCATGGTCAGTGCCGCGTACTCATCGGGCGCCAGACCCAGTTCACCGCGCCCGTGCAGGCACAGGCTGTAGAGCAGCTGGGTTTCGTCAGCAGGCATCAGCGCGGCCAGGCGGGCTGTTTCTGCGGCCTCGGGGTCGTCGGCATCCACGGCGCCTGCCATCTGGGGCACGGCCTGGAACACCGCCATGCGCTGCAGCACGGCGCTCATTTCTTCGAGCGTGGAGGCGGCCGACAGGCCATTGAGACGCAGCGTGTCCGAGGTTTCCACCACGGTCTTGCCGTCGCCCTCGGCCAACGCGCCGATGAGGCGGAACACGTAGGAGCGGTCCACCGCGCCCAGCATCTGGCGCACGGCGGCTTCCTGCAACTGGCCGCTGCCAAAAGCGATGGCCTGGTCGGTGAGCGACAGTGCATCGCGCATGGAGCCCCGCGCGGCGCGCGACAGCAGCCGCAGAGCCTGGGGCTCGGACGATACGTTTTCCGACGCCAGCACCTGCGTGAGGTGGCTCAGGACCGTCTCGGGCGCCATGGGCCGCAGGTTGAACTGCAGACAGCGGCTCAGCACCGTCACCGGCACCTTCTGCGGGTCGGTCGTGGCCAGCACGAACTTGAGGTATTCAGGAGGCTCTTCCAGCGTCTTGAGCATGGCATTGAACGCCGTGTTCGTGAGCATGTGCACTTCGTCGATCATGAAGACCTTGAAGCGGCCCTGCACCGGCTTGTAGACCGCCTGCTCCAGCAGGCTCTGCACCTCATCCACACCCCGGTTCGATGCAGCATCCAGCTCGGTGTAATCCGGGAAGCGGCCACTGTCGATATCCGTACAGGCCGAGCACAGGCCACACGGTGTGGCGGTGATGCCGCCCTGACCGTCGGGCCCCTGGCAGTTGAGCGATTTGGCCAGAATGCGCGACACCGTCGTCTTGCCCACACCCCGCGTGCCTGTGAACAGGTAGGCATGGTGCAGGCGCTGTGTGTTGAGCGCATTGGTGAGGGCCTGCACCACATGCTCCTGCCCCACCATTTCGGTGAAATTGCGGGGGCGGTACTTGCGGGCGAGCACGAGGTAGGACATCCGGCAGATTCTACGGGCTGTGCCGAGTGTCCTTCCAGCGCCCACGGCAGCGGGGCTGTTCAGAAAAGTGCATCCGCATCCGTCGTACAATCGACGGTGACGGGCCTCCTCGCATGGTGAAGCGGCCAACCGGGTCAGGTGGGGAACCAAGCAGCCCTAACTGTGGAGTCAGTGCCGGGGGTAAGGCTCGTCAACTTCTTTTTTTGCGCTGTCGCGCAGCCCCCTCTCAGCGGCGACATCCTTTGCGATGTGCTATTGGCTGGCGAGGCCGGGCCCTTCGCCCCAGGCGCAAACCCCCTTTCGTTCAGCGTTCTCAAGCTCCGGCAACTTGGCGCAGCCAGTGCAGAGCGCCCAACCCCGCCACGCGGCCACTGGCCAAGCTGGCCGTGAGCAGATAGCCCCCGGTGGGCGCCTCCCAATCGAGCATTTCGCCCGCGCAGAACACGCCCGGTAAGGCATGGGCCATGAGGTGCGTGTCCAGCGCCTCAAAAGCCACACCACCGGCGGTGCTGATGGCTTCGTCGATGGGCCGTGTGGCCACGACCGTGATGGGCAGTGCCTTGATGGCGTGTGCCAGAGCCACCGGGTCGTTCATGCCGTCCTTGCCCAGGTGTTCGTACAGGATGCCCGCCTTGATGCCATCGAGCCCCAGACGGCTCTTGAGGTGGCTGGACAATGAACGTGATCCGCGTGGATGGCGCACTTCCACCAGCACACGTTCCGGCGTGTGGTCGGGCAGCAAATCCAGATGAAAAGTGGCATGGCCGTGGGCCTCGATCTCGTCGCGCAGCAGGTGCGACGCGGCGTAGACCAGGCTGCCCTCGACGCCTGTCGCTGTGGCCACGAATTCACCCCTGCGGCTGAACGTGCGGCCCTGGCTGTCGGTGAAAGCCAGCGCCACCGTCTTGAAGGGCTGGCCTGCAAAACGCTCGACAAAATGGGGCGTCCAGCCCACAGCGGGAACGGGGGTGCGGCCGATCAGCTCCTGCAAGAACGCGCGGCGCGTCTCACCCGCCGGCGCATCGGCGCGCAGCACGTCAAAACCACAGTTGGAGGGCCGCAGCGGCGCCACGGCCACACCGCGCTGCGCCAGCAGCGGCACCCAGGCACCATCAGATCCCAGGCGTGCCCAGCTGCCGCCGCCCAGCGCCAACACCACCGACCTGGCGGCCACGGGCACCTCGCCCGCAGGGGCTGCAAAACGCAGGGCACCGTCGTCCGACCAGCCCAGCCACCGATGTCGCATGTGGAACACCACGCCCTGCCCGCGCAGGCGCTGCAACCAGGCGCGCAGCAAGGGCGCGGCCTTCATGTCGGCGGGGAACACGCGGCCGGAGGTGCCCACGAAGGTCTCTACACCCAGGCCTTGCGCCCAGGCCCGGACCTCGGGCCCGCCAAATTCCTGCAGCAAAGGTTCGAGCTGAGGCTGGCGCTCTGCATAGCGGCTGACAAACGGAGCATGGGGCTCGGAATGTGTGAGGTTGAGCCCGCCCTTGCCCGCCAGCAGAAATTTGCGCCCCACCGAAGGCATGGCGTCGAACAGATGAACGGCCACCCCCGCCTGGGCCAGCACCTCAGCCGCCATCAGGCCCGCCGGGCCACCGCCGACGATGGCCACATCGCACCGCAAAGTCCCCGCAGGCAGGGCTGGTGCGACGGGTGAATCGGAAGGAGAAAGGGTGTGAGACACGGGAGAACCTTGCTAAAAGTGGGGGCGTTGCGCGGGTTGGAAGCCCTGGGTGCGGGTCAAAACAAAGAGCCTTGCGCAGAATCTGAAGGCCCCGGCGCGGGGCGCGGACGCTCGGGCATTGCTGGGGCATCCGGCGCAGCGGGGGCGAGAGTATGCCCGACGGCGGCAAGGGTGGGCCCGCCCCCTGCCCGCACCAAACGCCCATCGCCTGTGAGAAAGGCCGCGTGCACGGCCTCGCCCGGCATCAGGGCCTGTACGGCTTCTTGGTAGCGCTGCAGTTGCGCCACCAGCGCTTGCTGGCGCTGAGGCTGGGCGGCGCTTTTGTAGTCGAGCACCCACCAGCCTGCCATGGCGTCATCTGCAGACAGGGCACGGCGCAGCACCAGCCGGTCGATGCGCAGGCTTTGGCCCTGGTAGTGCAGCGGGGCTTCGTTGATGGCGGTCTGCACCTGCTCCGGGTCCCACGCCCAGGCGCCCTCCCCGGCCAGGATGCCCTGTGCCATGCGGGCTGCCAACTCGGCCGCTGCAGGGGCAATGTCGTGGTCGCTGGCCAGCCGGGCGATGCGCGCAGCAGGCCAGCCGTGGGCGCGCAGGTCGGCCAGCGGGGCACCGGCCACACCGGCCTGCTCCAGCAGCTGGTGCATGGCGTCACCCTGGCGTGACAGGGGGGTGGACTCGGCGTCGCCAGGCATGGCAACGGGCGTAGCACTGGTGGGGTCGGCGGCTGCAGCACCCGGTTTAGTGCGGGCGCTTTGCAGGGCTTCGGGCAGGGGGTGCAGCGCGGCGATGGTGAAGGTGTCGGGGGTCGCACCGGCTCCAGCGGAAGGCGCTGGGGCCGCGCCCGCGTCCACCTCGGTCACCAGTGGTGCCAGTCGGTTCCACCAGCTGCCCGGCGCCGAATTGCCGGGTTGCACGGACGACAGCGCCAGGCAATGTTTGGCGCGCGTCATGGCCACGTAGAGCATGTTCAACTCCTCGCGGCTGCGGGCCTGCTGCTCGGCGGCCAGCGCGGCCTCTGCACTGGGCGGCGGGTTCGATTCGCTGGCCAGAAAGACGAAGGCCGAGGGCACGGTCTGCTCGCCAGGCCAGTCCACCAACACGCCCATAGTTTCGGCCTTTTGCGGGCGGGTGTCGGTGTCGAGCAGCAGCACGCAGTCGGCCTCCAGCCCCTTGGCGCCGTGCACCGTCAGCAGGCGAACGGCCTGCGCATCGGCCCGGCCGGGGGCGCGCACGCCGCCCTTCTTCATGGCCCGCACAAACGCATAGGGCGTGAGGTAGCGGCCGCCATCATGCTGCAGCGATGCCGCCAGCAGCGCGCGCAGGTTGGCCTGCACTGCCTGGCGCTGGGTGACCGGGGCAGCAGCGGCGAAGCGGGCCAGCACGTCGCCGTGGTCGTAGATGGCATGCAGCGCATCGTGCGGCGGCAGGCCACTCACCCAGTCTTGGTATTGAATCAAAACAGGCCCCAGCGCTTTCAAATCAAGCGCAAACAGCTCACTTTTTAATAGCAAATCAAACCAACTGCAGCCCGCATGTTCCGGCTGGCGGCGCAGCATGGCCAAGGTCACCAGGGCGTCGTCGCCCAGGCTGAAAAGGGGCGACTTGAGCGCGCGGGCCAGCGACAGGTCGTGCGTGGGCGAGACCAGTACATCCAGCAGCGCCACCATGTCCTGCACCTCGGGTGCGTCGAACAGGTCGGCCTTTTCGGGCTGCACACAGGGCAGGTGCAGGGCACGCAGGGCGTCTTGCATGCTGGCCAGGCGGTCGCGCTTGCGGGCCAGCACCAGCACCTCTTTGGGCGGCGTGCCGCTGGCGATCTGCGCGGCCACCCAGGCGGCGGCCTGGGTGCATTCGCGCATGCGCAGGGTCTCTTCGGCCTCGTGGCGGGGTTCGGTCAGGCTGTCGCGCCAGGCCAGGGGGTCGCGGGCGGCACTGCCGGGGTTGCCGTCGCCGTCCGCGTCGGTGATTGCGGGCAGGCGCAGCAACTGGCCGGGGTGCTTCGATTCGGTGGTGTGGTCACGGAAGCCTGCGGTCTCTTGCTGCGCCTGGGCCTCGCCCATCACGGCGTTGACGGCGCCGATCACGCCCTGCGCGTTGCGGCGTGTGTGGTCGCAGCTCAGCAGGTCCCCACCGAGCCCATCGCGCACAAAAGCCTGCGCGGCGATGAACACCTGCGGCTCGGCGCGGCGAAAGCGGTAGATGCTCTGCTTGGGGTCGCCCACGATGAACACGCTGGGCGCGGCAGACCCGCCGCCCGAGCCCGAATAGCCCGACAGCCAGGCGTGCAACGCCTGCCACTGCAGCGGGTTGGTGTCCTGAAACTCATCGACCAGCAGGTGGCGAATGCGGGCATCGAGCCGCTCTTGCACCCAGCCGGAGAGGATGGGGTCGGCCAGCATGACGAGCGCCGTGCGCTCCACATCGTTCATGTCCACCCAGCCGTGCTGCTGCTTGACGGCCACAAACTGCGCAATCAGGCAGCGCGCCAGCCGGGCCATGCGCTGCTGGTGCTGCCAGGCCTCGTGCTGGCGGCGGGCGGTGAGCAGGCGCTGCAGTTCGGGCTCGGCCTCTTGCGCGGCGGGGAACTTCTCCAGATTCTTCGACAGGCGGTCTTCCTTGGCGACGAACATCGCTTTGCGCAGCATGTCCAAGCGCTGGTTCAGGTCGGTGCAGGCCAGGGCGTCGATGATGGCGTCCGCCGCCTTTTGCGGGGTCTTGTTGGACTCGGCGCCCAAGGCGCTGGCACGGTTGCGCCAGCGCTGCTGGGCGGCTTCGGTCTGCAGGGCCTCGGTAGGCTCGGATAAAGCGGCCAGTTCGGGGTACGCCTGCTGGAACGGCGGCACCGAGGCATCCACCACGCCCGCTGCATCGGCCAGGTCAAACTCCACCCGCTTGGCCAGTGCCGCTGCCAGCGCCTTGTGCGTTTGCGATCGGCCATGGCGAGCCACCACGGCTTCGTAGTCAGCGCGCAGGCTGGCGCTTTCGGCCACGGTCTGCAAGAACGGGGGCCAGACCTCGCGCACGGCCTCGGCATCGTCTTCGAGCAGCTCAAAGTGCGCGGGCAGGCCCTGTTGCTGCAGCAGCGCCAGCGGGGCTGTGCCCAGCAGCGCGGCAAACCAGCTGTGGAAAGTGCGGATTTGCACCGGGCGGCCAGCCTCCAGCAGCTGGCGGTATAAATTTTGTAGCGCCTCGCGCTTGTCCAGTGCGCCCTGGTGGCTGATTCCGCGTGCAATCAGCTCGGCCGTAAGCTCTTCCAGCGGCTTGTGGCTGAACTGCTCCAACCATTCTTGCAGGCGCTGGCGCATTTCGCCCGCCGCCTTTTTGGTGAAGGTGATGGCCAGGATCTCGTGCGGCGAGCAGCCGTCGAGCAGCGCTCGCAGCATGCGCGAGACCAGCATCCAGGTCTTGCCCGCACCCGCGCAGGCCTCCACCGCCACGCTGCGTGCGGGGTCACAGGCAATGGCATAGAAGGCCTCGCGCGAAACGGGGCGGCCGTTGTGTTCGTAGGCGGCCTGGGCGGGTTGTGGAATGCTGACGGTCATGGCGTCTCTTGCACGGGCAACGCCTGTTCAGCGTCCGCCCAGTAGTCTTTGCGGCACAGACCGCGCACGGCGCAGAACTCGCACACCGAGCCCTCGCCCAGCGCGGGCAGCGGCGCACCGGCGGCGATGCGGGCCATGTCGTGTTGGATGCCTTCAACCAGCACATCGCGCAGGTGCACCACCTCGTCCTGTTCGTGTATCTGTGTCTCGCCGCGCTCGCCCACGTTGACGTAGGCAGCGCGCAGGGTGTCGTGGCTCAGCAGGGCGGCGTAGAAGGCCAGTTGCGTGTCCTCCGCTCCGCTCTTGATGCGCTGGCGGGTCACGCTGTCGCTTTCGGTTTTGTAGTCAATCACCAGCACCGTGGGCTCGCCGGTAGACGAGACACCATCGATGCGGTCGAGGGTGCCGACCAGCTCCAGGTCGCCCAGCGGCTGGCGGGCCTTGACCTCGGCCTGGCGGAAGGTGGCGCCCTGCTGCTCGTGCCCCGCCAGCCATTGCAGGTAGCCGTCGCGCAGCTGCGCCCAGCCTGCGGCAAAGGGCAGAAAGTCTCCGTCTTGCAGCCGTTGCTCGCGGGTGACAGCCTCGGCGGCGGCGTCCATGCGGGTGCGGCGCTCGTCCGGGTGGTCGGTGGGCTCAGCCTGCAACGCCTCGTGAAAGTGCTGCAGCACGGCGTGCAACCAGTTGCCAAAGTCGCGCTTGTCCACTTCGGCATCCAGTTCGTCGGCCTCGCGCAGACCCAGTTGGCGCTGTGCAAAGAAGCGGTACGGACAATGGCGCAGGTCGGAATACGCGGTGGACGACAGGTGCGCCACCGGCAACGCCTGGCCCACGGGCTGGGGACGCAGTGTGGGGGTGGCGGCCACTGCACGGGCCGCACGGTCGTCCGTGCCGGGTGTAGCGGCGCCATCCAGTTGCAGGGCCAGCACCAGGGCGCTGGCCAACAGGGGCTCGCCGCCCTCGTCGCCGGTGCGCCACAGCACGTCCACCACGGGCGTGCGCAGGGCGTGGGCCCAGGCGGCCCGCTGGGCGGCCTCCAGCGACTGGCGTGTGGGCAGGCCCCAGGCCTCGCGCTGAGCCTGCGACCAGTCGCCTGATGGCTCAGGTGCGGCTTGCAAACGCTTTTCATCGCAGCCCGGCAGCACGGCGGCGGCAAAGGGACGGGCCAGCAGTTGCTGCAGGGGCACCACCACCACGGGCGCATCGGCGGCCTGTGCGGCCACGTAGCGCCCGGCTTCGAGCACGTCCTTGGCCCATCGGGTGAATTCGGCCAGCGTCATGCGCCGGCCCGCGCTGTCACCCCAGGCGTCCAGCTCGGCCTGCTGGCCGTCTTGCAGGCGCAGGGCAGCCAGCACACGCATGCCGGCCGGGTCGGCCGAGAGTCCTTGCCACTGGCCCGCCTGCTCCAGCACGGCGCGCAGGGCGAGCAGCCACTTCGCCAGCGGGCGCGCAGTGCGCAGGGTGTCGCGCCAGGCCTCCACGGCGGCCACGGTGCGGGCCAGGTGGGGCTGCGCACTCAGATCCCGCGCGGTGGCGGCGCTCCAGTGCTGCACCACGCCCTTGCGCAGCCATTGCTCCAGGCGGTTGACCTCGCCCGGCATGAGCGCGGGGGTGTGTTTGACCCAGTCCAGCACCGCGTTGGATGAAGCGTTCCACGCCGCAGCCTGCAGCGCGGCCATGACCCGCGAAGCGGCGCGTGTGGTCGAGAGAATCCAGCCACTTTCATCGCGCACCAGCACGCCGCTGCTGTCCAGGTGGGCGAGCACGCGGCGGATCAGTGCGCGGTCGGTGGCGGCCAGCGCGACGGGCACCCGGCCATCTCGCACGTGGGCCAGCACGCAGGCAGCGGCGCGGTGGGCTTCGTCTTCGGCATCGGTGGCGGCATGCAGAGAGCGTTTTGGCGGCGCGGGAGCTTCATCGACCAATGCTGGCAGCGCAACACAAGCCCCTTGCTCGCCCCAATGGGCCAGCAGGGCCTGGGGCAGCGCGTCGGATTGAAAGCCTTCGAGCACCACCAGGGCATCCACCGCCGCGCGCACACCGGGCTCGAACAGCACATCGGTGGCGTGGCGCGAGGCCAGCACCCATTCCAGCGCCAGGCGCGCCACCAGGGCCTCGTAATGCAGACTGCTGCCTTCATCGGCGGTGGCCAGCAGTTTACGGGCCTCGTTGCCCCAGGCCGCGCGCTGCGCCGGGGGCACAGCGGCCACGGCGGTGGCCAGTTGTGCGGCGGCTTCTTGCAGGGGCGTGGCCAGCATCTCGCGCTGGGCGCCCTGCCCCACACGGTCGAGCAAGGCGCGGGCCGTGAGGGTGTCACGCGCCACGTCGCCCGCAAAGTCGTCAGCCGAAGGCTCAAACACCTGCAACTGGCGGGCCCAGTTGCGGGTGGTTTCAAAGCGCGGCGCAAAGCCTTGCGGAAACTGCAGCGCCCAGTGGCGCTGGGCCCAGGGCATGAGCTGGGCGTAGGGCACCAACACCACTGTGCGCGCCAAATGGGCGCCATGGGCCTGGGCATGTGCGGCCACCAGGGCCAGAGCACGTTGCCACAAGGCGGTGCTGGCGACAGCAAACCCACTGGTTTGATCGCTTTTCGCTATGACTGTCATAGCGTCGCAAGGCCCGGCCACACCGGTGAACGTGGGATTGGTTTCTGTCACAATGCCCAGACTTTAAACGTACACCGGTCACAACCCGCTCAAAATCAAGGAATCCGCCATGGCCAGCGAACTCATCAAACATGTCTCTGACGCCAGCTTTGAAGCCGACGTGCTGCAACCCGGCTCCGCCGTGCTGGTGGACTACTGGGCCGAATGGTGCGGCCCCTGCAAAATGATTGCCCCCATCCTGGACGAAGTGGCAGGCACCTACCAGGGCAAGCTGCAGATCGCCAAGATGAATGTGGACGAAAACCGCGAGATCCCCGCCAAGTTCGGCATTCGCGGCATTCCCACACTGATGCTGTTCAAGGACGGCCAGCTGGCCGCCACCAAGGTCGGAGCCATGAGCAAGGCACAACTGACCGCCTTCATCGATCAGCAACTGGCCTGATCCGCACCCACAACCCCGCGCCTGCCCATGCACGCGGGGTTGTTTGTTTTCACGACACCTATTGCAGCGCCAGACACAGACCGAATTCGGATCCCGTGAATCTCCCGCTTTTTTTCCTGTCATAATTCCTTCAGATCACCGGCCTGCACGCATTGGCAGCCGGACCGAGATCCCCGGCGAGCCAGACCTGCAAACAGCAGCCCACCTGGCACCAGCCCTCCTCCCCCAAGATTCATACCAGCTCCGCCAAGGAGTCATTCCATGCACTTAAACGAACTCAAGGCACTGCACGTGTCTGAAGTCCTGAAGCAAGCCGAAGAACTCGAAATCGAAAATACCGGCCGCATGCGCAAGCAGGAGCTGATGTTTGCGATCATCAAGAAGCGGGCCAAGACCGGGGAACAAATCATTGCCGACGGCGTGCTGGAAATTTTGCCCGACGGTTTCGGCTTCCTGCGCAGCCCCGACACGAGCTTCACGGCCAGCACGGACGACATCTACATCAGCCCGAGCCAGGTGCGCCGTTTCAATCTGCACACCGGCGACATGATCGAAGGTGAAGTCCGCACACCCAAAGACGGTGAGCGCTACTTCGCCCTGAACAAGCTCGACTCCGTCAACGGCGGCCCGCCGGAGCAGAACAAGCACAAGGTGATGTTCGAGAACCTGACGCCCCTGTTCCCCAAGGAACAGATGAAGCTGGAGCGCGACTTCAAGGGCGAAGAAAACATCACAGGCCGCATCATCGACATCATTGCGCCCATCGGCCGTGGCCAGCGCGCGCTGATCGTCGCCCCGCCCAAGAGCGGCAAGACGGTGATGATGCAGCACATCGCCCACGCCATCACGGCCAACAACCCCGACGTGCACCTGATGGTGCTGCTGGTGGACGAGCGCCCTGAAGAAGTGACCGAAATGCAGCGCACGGTGAAGGGCGAGATCATCGCCTCCACCTTCGACGAGCCCGCCGCCCGCCACGTGCACGTGGCCGAGATGGTGATCGAGCGCGCCAAGCGCCTGGTCGAGCTCAAGAAGGACGTGGTCATCCTGCTGGACTCCATCACCCGCCTGGCGCGCGCCTACAACAACGTCGTGCCCTCCAGCGGCAAGGTGCTTTCGGGCGGTGTGGACGCCGCCGCACTGCAGCGCCCCAAGCGCTTCTTCGGCGCCGCGCGCAAGGTCGAAGAAGGTGGCTCGCTCACCATCATCGCCACCGCGTTGGTCGACACCGGCAGCCGCATGGACGAAGTGATCTTTGAAGAGTTCAAGGGCACGGGCAACTGCGAAATCCACCTGAACCGCCGCCTGTACGAAAAGCGCGTGTTCCCCGCCATCGAGCTCAACAAGAGCGGCACGCGCCGCGAAGAGCTGCTGCTGGCGCCCGAGATCCTTCAAAAGACCCGCATCCTGCGCCAGTTCATGTACAACATGGACGAGATCGAGTCGATGGAGCTGATGATCAAGAACATGAAGGCCACCAAGACCAATGTGGACTTCTTTGACATGATGCGAAGAGGAGGGTGACAACCCTCTGAGGCGCTTTCGCGCCTTCCCCCCTTCTCTCGAATTGCTACGCAATTCAGGAAGGGAGACACCGCCAGCGCGGCGGGGCGACCCTTGCGCGGCGGTTCTGGCCAAGGCCTTGCCAGTTTCAGCCGTTACGGGCCGTCGCGAAAATGCCATCAAACCGCCTGTGCAATAATAGAGGGCTTTTTCTGCGGAAAGTACGTTGGATGTTCCACGGCGCAAAGGTTGCTCCGGGTTCAGCGCGGCTCCCGCACTTGACAAGGATTGATCATGAAAGAAGGCATTCACCCCAACTACCGCGAAGTTCTGTTCTCGGACCTGTCCAACGGCTTCAAATTTGTGACCCGTTCGTGCGTGAACACGAAGGAAATGGAAACGTTCGAAGGCAAGGAATACCCGCTGTTCAAGCTGGATACGTCCTCTGAATCGCACCCCTTCTACACCGGTACGCAAAAGTCGGTGGACAACATGGGTGGCCGCGTGGAGCGCTTTCGCAACCGTTTCGGCAAGACCGCAGCGAAGTAATTCGCGCTTGCGTTCCCGCCAAAAAGGCAGCCCGGGCAACCGGGCTGCCTTTTTCCGTTGGTTTTGCCCTTATTCTCGGTGGCTTCGCTTTGCCGCCCTCTGACGCGTGAATCCACCGACCCCCGCCATCGTTACCCAGAACGCTGTCAGCCCCCTGCCACGCTGGGCACTGGTACTGCTGTGTATTGCCTATGTCGTGCCCGGCTTCGTGGGGCGCGACCCGTGGAAAAGTGCGGATGTCACGGCGTTTGGCTACATGCTGGAGCTGGCCCACGGGCGTACGCCCTGGCTGAGCCCCCTGCTGGGCGGCATGCCCCCGGAAACCGAGGGACTGCTGCCGTACTGGCTGGGCGCTTGGGCAATTCAGCTGGCGCCCCAGTGGGTTTCTGCCGAGATGGCGGTGCGCCTACCCTTCGCACTCCTGCTGGTCATCACCCTCATTGCCACGTGGTACGCCGTCTACTACCTCGCACGCAGCCCCGGCGCCCAGCCTGTGGCCTTTGCCTTTGGGGGCGAAGCCAATCCACCCGACTACGCCCGCGCCATTGCCGATGGCGGGTTGCTGGCCCTGATTGCCTGCCTGGGCCTCGCGCAGCTCTCGCATGAGGTCACCAGCTATCTGGTGCAGCTCAGTTGCACGGCGCTGATCTTTTTTGCGGTTGCAGCCATGCCCCACCGCACCGTAGCACCTGCCGTGGCGCTGGCCACAGGCATGGTGGGGCTCACGCTGGCAGGCGCGCCGGCGCTTGCAGCATTGCTGGGACTGGGCAGCATGGTGGTGGTGGTGTATGCGCCAGGCAGCCAGACAGACCATCGCCTGCGCTGGGCCCTGGCCCTCGGGGCAATCACGTTGGCAGCGGCGCTGATCGCCTGGGGGCTCGATCTCTGGCGCTGGCGAATTGTGGATTCCGGCTCAGGCGGCAAAGAGTGGCAGAGCCTGGCGCGGCTGCTGCTGTGGTTTGGATGGCCCGCCTGGCCCCTGGCCCTGTGGACGCTATGGCGCTGGCGCAAGCAGATCATCAGCCGCCAGGGGCACAGGCACCTGCTGCTCCCGCTGTGGTTCTCGGCAGTCTCCATTGCCGCCACCATCACCACCCAACCTGCAGACAGGGCCCTCCTGCTCGGTCTGCCGGCCCTGGCGGCACTGGCAGCGTTTGCACTGCCCACGCTGCGGCGCAGTGTGGGGGCGCTGATCGACTGGTTCACGCTGCTGTTCTTCACCGTTTCTGCGCTGGCGATCTGGGTGATCTGGATTGCCATGCAAACGGGCGTTCCCGCCAAGCCTGCAGCCAATGTGGCCAAGCTGGCCCCTGGTTTTGTGCCGCAGTTTTCCGCACTGGCGCTGGTCGTGGCCCTGGCGGCCACCGTGGGCTGGTGCAGCCTGGTGTGGTGGCGCGCCGCGCGCAACCGGGCGCCCATCTGGAAGAGCCTGGTGCTGCCAGCCAGCGGCGCTGCGCTGGGCTGGCTGCTGCTGATGACTTTGTGGTTACCGCTACTGGACTACGCCCGCAGCTATCGCCCCCAGGTTCGCAGTGTGATGGCCGCACTGGGCCCATCCCCGGGCTGTGTGCAGACGGTAGGGTTGAACCGTGCCCAGGTGGCGGCTCTGCAGTACCACGGTGGCCTCTCGCTTCAGAGGGCGGGCCTGCAGGACGAGTGCGACTGGCTGGTGGCTGACATCGCCTCCTGGCCTCCGTCCGAGCGCATGGTGAATGTGGCGCGCTGGGAAGCCCGGGCCACCATTCCACGCCCCACAGACAAGAACGATCACCTCCTGGTGTTTCACCGTGCGGGGCCTGCACGCTGATGCCCGAATGATGCCGGAGTAATGTCGGAGCTTTCGACCATCTCGCGCCACGCCATCACGGTGCTGGCCGGGCAACTGGCGGTGATGGCGTTTGGCGTGACAGACACCATCGTCGCCGGGCGCCATGGAGAAGCCTCGCTGGCGGCACTCTCGGTGGGCAGCGCCATCTTCATCAGCGTGTATGTGGCGCTGATTGGCGTGCTGCAGGCGCTGCTTCCGGTGTGGGCCGAGTTGCGCGGCGCCCGGCAGACCGACAGCCTGGGCCGGTCTCTGCGGCAGTCGCTGTACCTGTGCGGCGCGGCCTCGCTGGTGGGCATGGCCATCCTGCTGTCCCCCGCACCTCTGCTGCGCTGGACCGAGGTGCCGCCAGCCCTGCGCACCGAGGTGGAAAGTTACCTGGCCGTGCTGGCCCTGGCACTGCCGCCTGCCCTGCTTTTTCGCATCTACAGCACCTTGAACCAGGCACTGGGCCGCCCCAAGCTGGTGACCTGGCTGCAGGTGGGCTCGCTGTTCATCAAGCTGCCACTGTCGATCTGGTTCACCTTTGGCGGCGCAGGGCTGCCTGCGCAAGGCGTGGTGGGATGCGCGTGGGCCACCCTGGTGGTCAACGGCAGCATGCTTGCGCTGGCCATCTGGCTGCTGCGCACGCAGGACATCTATGAACCCCTGCGCATCTGGCGCCGTATGGAGCCCCCGCACTGGCCCACCATTGCGGGCTTTGCCCGCCTGGGCATCCCGGCCGGTCTGGCTGTGATGGTGGAGGTGACGTCGTTCACGCTGATGGCGTTGTTCATTGCACGCCAGGGCACCACCGCATCGGCGGCGCACCAGATCGCGGCCAATGTGGCGGCTGTGCTCTACATGGTGCCGCTGTCGCTGGCCATCGCCACCAGCGCCCGCGTCAGCTACTGGCTGGGCGCTGGCGATCCAGCACGGGCGCGCAAGGTGGTTTTTATAGGTTTTAGACTTTCAGCGCTTATTGGTATTGCGCTAGCAGCTATATTATTAATAGCAAAAAATCACATTGGCGGTTTGTACTCCACCAACACCGGCGTGCTGGCCCTGACGGGCGGGGTCATCGTGTGGGTCGCTGCGTACCACGCAGCCGATGCACTGCAGACGCTGTGCGTGTTTGTGTTGCGCTGCTACCGCATCACCGTGGCGCCGCTGGTGGTGTATTGCGTGTTGCTGTGGGGTGCGGGCTTGGGGGGCGGCTACCTGCTGGCCTACCGGGGCCTGGGGCCTTGGGCAGCGGAGCCATCGCCCACACCCTTCTGGGCCGCAAGCGCTGCGGCGCTGTGGTTCACTGCGGCGCTGTTCCTGGCCATGCTGTGGCGTGCGGTCAGACCGGCAGCGAAAACCCGCGCAACCGGTTCGCGGGGAAGGTGACCGAGAACACCGAGCCCTTGCCCAGGGTGCTGGCAATGTCCAGCGTGGCGCCGTGCCGCTGCAGCACATGCTTGACGATGGCCAGCCCCAGGCCGGTGCCACCGGTCTCGCGGGAGCGGCTGCGGTCCACGCGGTAAAAACGCTCTGTCAAACGCGGAATGTGTTCAGGTGCGATTCCCGGGCCTGTGTCCTGCACCGAGAAAACTGCGCAGCCATCTTCCATGCGGTGCCACGCCACCGTGATCACCCCACCCGCAGGCGTGTAGCGCACCGCATTGCTGATGAGGTTCGACAATGCGCTTTGCAACTCGGTGGGCACGCCTGCAATGTCGCCCTCGGCATGCAACGCGTCCTTCGACGGAAACACCATGACATGCTGGCGCGGCTGGTTTTGCGAGAGCACGGCCGACAGTGCACGCCCCTCCTCCTCGCACCGCTGCATGAGCGCCTGCACGGGCGTCCACTCCGCCATCCCCGGTGGCGGACTGCCCTCCAGGCGCGACAGGGTCAAAAGGTCTTGCACCACACTTTGCATGCGCAGCGCCTGCTGGGCCATCATGCCCAGGTAGCGCGAGCGCTCGTCGGCACTCAGGGGCAAGGTCTGCAGCGTTTCGACAAAACCGGTCAGCACCGTCAGGGGCGTGCGGATCTCATGGGACACGTTCGCCACGAAGTCGCGCCGCATGGCCTCGGCCTGCTCCAGCGCCGTGACATCGCGCGACAGCAGCAGGGTGCGGCCGTCGCCATAGGGGTGCAGATGCACCGAGATGCGCACCGGCCGCGATGGCGTGCTGAAGCGCCCCTCCAGCACCACATCGTGGCTGAAATCCTGGGCGGCATAGTAGGCCGTGAACTCGGGATCGCGCACCAGGTTGCCGATCGACTGCATCACATCGCGCTGGGCGTCAAAGCCGAACTGGCTGGCGGCCATCTGGTTGCACCACTCGATGCGGCCTTGCGCATCCAGCAGCACCACCCCATTGGGCGTGGCCTGCAGCGCGGCCAGGATCTCCTGCAGCCGGTCCTGGCTGTCGCGGATCTGGGTCTCCTGTCTGCGCAAAAGGCGCCGCGCACGGTCTGCCGCCTCACCCCAGATGCCGCGCATGGCCGGGACTTCGGACAGGTCACCCGTGCGCAGCCAGCGCAGCACACGCGCGCCGCGCAGCAGATCCCAGACAAACCAGGCCCACGCCGCCAGGGCGGCGCCCAGGGCTGCGCCCCAGGGACCACCCTGCCACCACCCCAGCCCACCACCCGCTATCTGCCAGAGCAGGAAATACGAAATACGCCACAGCATGCGGTCAGCAACGCCTTCTCAGAAAAACAGAGGCGCACCCTGTGCGCCCCATCGACAACATCAGGCCTGCGCCCTCAGCACCTGTTCACTCTATCGCTGGAGATCATGACCAGACTCTCAGAGGCTGAGAGTTTTTTAGCCAAGCCCGAAAGGCGCGCCAAAACGCCTCGGATCTAGGCGCAAAGCACAGCCATAGCTGGGGCTATGGCGAGCATTTGCAACGACGAGCCGGGGCGTTTTGGCGTACAAGGCGGGCACGGATAAAAGACTCTCAGCCTCTCAGGCCTGCAACTGCACCTGGGGCTGGGCGGTGAGCCGGTAGCCCGCGCCACGCACGGTTTCCACCATCACGGAGGCGGCGCCCAGGGCTTCGCGCAGCCGCTTGACGTGCACATCCACTGTGCGCTCCTCGATGAAAACATGGTCACCCCACACCTTGTCGAGCAACTGCGAGCGGCTGTGCACACGTTCAGCGTGTTTCATGAGGAAATGCAGCAGCTTGAACTCGGTGGGGCCCACCTTGAGCGGCTGCCCCTGGAAGGTCACGCGGTAGGTGCCGGCATCGAGCACCAGCTCGCCAATGGTCACGCTGTCGCTGACCTGCTCGGGAGCACGACGGCGCAGCACGGCGCGGATCCGCGCCAGCAGCTCCTGCGTGGAGAACGGCTTGGTGATGTAGTCGTCGGCACCCGCATCGAGCCCGGCGATCTTGTCGGGTTCATCGCCCCGGGCCGTCAACATCAGGATAGGGATCGGCT
>Ga0154341_123_pt1 | contig 51014 bp, 48 predicted proteins | sample RifGroA2_FD_115869 | JGI IMG/M metagenome (GOLD analysis project Ga0154341, IMG submission 115869) | Burkholderiales bacterium GWA2_64_37
GGCCCTGGCGCTTGCCCATCAAGCGCGGGTAGCTATCAAAAATAAAGCACGCTGAGGGGCATCCTCAGCGTGCTTTTTTGTTGGCGGCCTGGCTCAGACCCGTGTCTGTGCCGGACAGGTTGTGCTGCAGTCGCCGCTCTATAAATTTGAGCTGTTGGTGCTCTCACCAAGGGGTGCGCGCGCACCCTCGGCAGCCAGCACAGTGGCCAGGCGGCCCACGCATTCCAGGGCGGGTTGCAGGCGGTCGTGTGCCGGGTGCCCGTAGTTGATGCGCACGCAGTGCGCAAAACGCCGGTCGGCCGAAAAAATCTGCCCGGGCGCCAGGCTGATGCCCTGCGCGAGTGCCTGGCGATGCAGCGCCAGTGCATCGACCTCCTGCGGAAGCTCTGCCCACAAAAAGTAACCCCCCTCGGGTCGCGACACGCGCGTGCCCCGCGGGAAGTGCTGGGCCACCGCCGCCAGCGCAATCGCCTGCTGCTGTTCTAGGCTGCGGCGCAGCGCGCGCAGGTGCCGGTCGTAGCCGCCCTGGGCCAGGTATTCAGACAGCGCCTGCTGCGATGGTGTGGCGGCTGATAGTGTGGTCATCAGCTTGAGCCGTTGCACCGCCGTGGCAAAGCGGCCCGCCGCCACCCAGCCCACGCGGTAGCCGGGCGCCAGGCTTTTGCTGAACGAGCTGCAGTGCATGACCAGCCCCGTGCCATCAAACGCCTTGGCAGGCGGCGGGCGCTGGGGGCCGTAGTGCAGTTCGCCATACACGTCGTCCTCGATCAGCGGCACGCCGTGGCGGGCAAGCAGGGCGACCAGTTCGCTCTTTTTTCCCTCCGGCATCAGGCTACCCAGAGGGTTTTGAAAGCTGGGCATGAGCCAGCAGGCCTTGATGGGCTGGTGGGGGGGCTGGCGCTCCAGCGCCTCGGCCAGCGCGGCCAGGTCAATGCCGTCGCGCGGGTGGGTGGCGATTTCCAGCGCCTGCAGGTTCAGCCGCTCCAGGGCCTGCAGCGCGGCGTAAAAGGTGGGCGATTCGACCACCACAACGTCGGCCGGCTGGGTGACGGCCTCCAGGCAGAGGTTGAGCGCCTCCATCGCGCCGTTGGTGATGATGATTTCTTCCACATCCACCGGCATGCCGTGCACGCCGTAGCGCAGTGCGATCTGCTGGCGCAGGCGTTCGTCACCCGGTGGCAGGCTTTGCACGATGTTCCACGGGTCGAGCTTGCGCATGCCGCTGGCCAGGCAGCGCGCCAGGCGGTCCAGCGGAAACAGCTCCAGCCCCGGGAAGGCCGAGCCCAGCGGTACCAGGTCGCGGTCACGGGCCAGGCCCAGCACCTCGAACACCAGGTCGCTGATCGCCACGCCGGTGGAAGTGGCGGCGGGCTGCGAGGGCAGGGGCTCGGCGGGGCGGGCCTCGGCCGTGCTGGGCAGCCGGGCGCTCACGTAGTAGCCCGAGCGCGGCCGGGCGTGGATGAGGCCCTGTGCCTCCAGCAGGTAATACGCCTCGAACACGGTGGACGGGCTGATGCCCCGCGTGCGGCTGGCCTCGCGCACCGAAGGCACGCGGTCGCCAGGCCGCAGCGCGCCGCTGTGGATGAGCTGCGCGATGGTGTCAGCGTGGCGTTCGTAGCGTTTCATTGGGGTGGTGGGGCTGGCTGCTTGTCAAACTGATCTGTATTTTTAACAGGAAACTGAATCTGTACTGTTTTTGCCGCTGGGCGTAGAGTGTCGGCTTGTGTTGGTGCATGCCCCGAGCGCACGGCTTGTGGGTGCCCGCCGACCGTTTCCCCACGGAAAAATCCCCATGATCGATTGCCTGCGCGGCTTGCTGCGCCCTGTTTTTTGCGCGCCCGGCACGGCTGCCCTGGTGGCGCTGGCGTTGACGGCTGGCGCTGCGGCCCAGACGGTGCCCGCCAGCACGCCCCCTGCCGCCCCTGCGGCTACGGTGCCCGTGTCGTCCATGTCCTCGCGCGTGCTGGCTTGCACCGCGTGCCACGGCAAAGAGGGCCGGGCCACGCCCGATGGGTACTTTCCACGCATTGCGGGCAAGCCGGCGGGCTATCTGGCCAACCAGTTGCTCAACTTTCGGGATGGGCGACGCAGCTACCCGCAGATGACTTACCTGATTGAACACCTGACGGACGACTACCTGCGCGAGATGGCCGAGCACTTTGCAGCGCTGGACTTGCCCTACCCGCCGCCGCCCGCGCCACAAGCGCCCACCGCTGTGCTGGAGCAAGGCCGCAAGCTGGTGCAAGGGGGCGACGCGGCGCGCCGCATTCCCGCCTGTGTGGCCTGCCACGGTGCGGCCATGACGGGGGTGGCGCCGTCCATCCCCGGCCTGCTGGGCCTGCCGCGCGACTACCTCAACAGCCAGCTGGGCGCCTGGAAGACCGGCCAGCGCCGGGCGCATCTGCCCGACTGCATGGCCGACATTGCCCGCCAGCTCACGCCCGACGATGTGAGTGCTGTCTCGGCCTGGTTGGCCGCCCAGCCCGTGGCGGCGGGGGGCAAGCCCGCCCGCACCTTGCCTGCTGCGATGCCCGCGCGCTGCGGTGGTGTGGCCGAAGTGCCCGTGGCCGCTGCGGCTGCACGTTGAGAAGGGATGCACCGATGAAACGCATCCTCTGGACGATCTCTTCCATTCTGGCCGCGTTGGGCATTGCGGCAGCACTGCTGATCAGCCTGAACTTGCGCGGCGAAGAGCCTCTGCCCGCTGGCGAGACGCTGCAGAGCACACCTGAATTGATTCAGCGCGGCGAATACCTGGCCCGCGTGGGCAACTGCATGGCCTGCCATACCACGCAGGGCGGCGCGCCTTTTGCGGGCGGGCGCGGCATCGAGACGCCGTTTGGCGTGGTGCACAGCTCCAACCTCACGCCCGACAAGGCGCATGGCATCGGCAGCTGGACCTCGGCCGAGTTCTGGCGCGCCATGCACCACGGCCGCAGCAAGGACGGGCGGCTGTTGTATCCGGCCTTTCCGTACCCCAACTACACACAGGTGACGCGCGAGGATTCGGACGCCATCTTTGCCTACCTGCACAGCCTGCCCGCCGCCGCTGAGTCCAACCGCGACCACGCGCTGCGTTTCCCGTACAACACGCAGGCGGCGCTGGGTGTTTGGCGGGCGCTGTTCTTCACGCCCGGGGCTCCTCAACCCGAACCCACGCAGTCGGCTGAATACAACCGGGGCGCCTACCTTGTCAACGGCCTGGGCCATTGCACCGCCTGCCATACGCCGCGCAACGCATTGGGCGCCACCACCGACGCCAAGGCCTTTACCGGCGGGCTGATCCCGGTGCAGAACTGGTATGCCCCTGCGCTCAATGCCGCGCATGAGGCGGGCGTGAAGGAGTGGGCGACCGACGACGTGGTGGCCTTGCTGAAAACCGGCGTGGCCCCGCAGGGCTCAGTGCTGGGGCCCATGGCCGAGGTGGTGTTCCGCAGCACGCAGTATCTGAGCGATACCGATGCGCGTGCCATGGCGGTGTATCTGCAGGTGCTGCCGCAGCAAGAACACAAAGCGCCTGCTGCCGGGGCCGCGCCCCCGGCCAGCGCCCTGGCGCGCGGCGCCAAGGTGTACGAACAGCACTGCGCCCAATGCCACGGCGACCAGGGGCAGGGCGAGCCCGGCGCCTTCCCCGCGCTGGCGGGCAACCGCGCCGTCACGCTGGCCGCCCCCACCAACCTGGTGCGCGTGGTGCTGCAGGGCGGCTATCTGCCTGCCACGGCGGGCAACCCGCGCCCGCACGGCATGCCACCGTTCCAGCAGTTTCTGTCCGACGAGGACGTGGCGGCGGTGACGACCTTTGTGCGCAACAGCTGGGGCAACCAGGCGCCGGGTGTGGGTACCATCGAGGTTTACCGCGCCCGCGAACGGCGTGGTTTGTAGCGCGGGGCCTGCTGTCTTCACAGGGCTCCCGCCACGCCAGCCCCAGGAGCCCGTTTGATGTCCAGCCCCGCCGCATTGCCCCCGTCCTCCCCGCCAAGCCCGGCGGCCGCCACGCCCGGTGGTTGGTGGGCCGTGTGCCTGTGCGCAGCGTGGTGTGGCACCTGCGGCATCTACCGCCCCCTGTTCGACGAACTGGCCCGCGCGCATCCGGACGTGCGCTTTGAATGGGTGGACATCGAAGACGAGTCCGATCTGGCTGGCGACCTGGACGTGGAAACCTTTCCCACCCTGCTGATTGCCGACGGCCAGCGCGCGCTGTTCCTGGGGCCGCTGCTGCCCCAGGCGCCCGTGCTGGCGCGGCTGCTGGCCAGCCTACAGGACGCCCCTGGCAGCGCAGGGGCGGGCAGCGAAGCCCAGGGCGTTTTTGAGCGCGTGCGCGCCGCGCGCAGCCGGTAAGCGTCGCGTTCTAATTACTCACTCAATGCTCATTTTTTGGTAGCTGCTAGCGCTTGATAGTAAAGCGCTAGGGCCACTTTCCGCTTTTATTTGTGTCTTCCCCCACTGCTCGGTCCTTTTCCCTCAGCTCGCTGCAGGCCCACTGCGACCAAGGTGCTTGGTCGCGCGGTATGGGACTTTTCCGGCAGTCCGCCGTCGTCCGCATCGACGTTGAAGAGGAAGGCAAAGGCGTCTGGCGCATCGGCGGCGAAGTGCAGGGCACCCAACCCGAGCCGTACACGCTGTCGGTAGAGCTGGTGCTGGCGCCCAACGGCCAGGTCCGCTCCTGGTCGGGCGAATGCACCTGCCCGGTGGGCGAAGACTGCAAACACGCGGTAGCCCTGACGCTGAAGGCCCTGGACGTGCGCCCAGGCGCAGAGCCAGCCCCCCGTTCGCCCCCTACAGCGCAGGCCGCGCAAGCGCTGCAGGCTATGCAGGAGCGCGTTGCCGCCCAGGCCCGCGCAGAGGCCGAGGCCCGCCTGGTGCGTTGGCTGAACGACTGGGATTTGGCGGCAGACAACGCCGCGCTGCCACTGGCTGGCGCACGGGCAGACCGGCCGGAGTGTTACCTCTACCTGCTCTCCACCATCGGGCGCCTGCGCAATGGCGCGCCACAGCTGCAGATCGAGGCCGTGGTGTCCTACCCCAAGCTCACCGGCGGCTGGGCCAAGCCCAAGGCCGTCCGGACCCAACCTGGACCCGGCCAGGCGGTGTATGACCGCGCCACGGATGCAGACCGCCAGCTGCTGCAACTGCTGCGTGCCATGCCGCGCAGCGTGGGCTACTACTCGGCCTACAGCGGCGCGCCGACGGGTGTGCTGGAGGGAGCTGTAGGCCTGCTGGCACTGCAGCAGGCGGCTGCCACGGGGCGTCTGTTTGTGGATGCAGGCGGCTCCACGGTGGGCGTGCCGCTGCGCTGGGGCGATCCGCTGCCCATTGCCTGGGCCTGGAAAGAAAAAGTCGCGTCCGGTGGTGGCGACGGTGGCGACAACGCCTGGACCTTGCAGGCCCGCCTGCCCAGCCCCAGCGCCACGCTGTGTGCTAACCACCCGCCCCTGTACCTCGATGTCGCCCAGGGCCTGTGCGGCCCCGTGTCGGCCGAGGGGTTGAGCCCCGAACAACTGGAACTGCTGCTGCAGGCGCCTCCGCTCGCCGCCGCCGCGCTGCAAAAACACCATGCCGAGGTGGCGAGCCGCCTTGGGGGCATGCTGCCGCTGCCGCCGGTGCTCAGCCCTCTCACACGCGTGCAGGGCGTCAGGCCCGTGGCGCGCCTGCACCTGGCGCCCGTGCCCGAAGCCGATGTGCCGGGCCTGGGCCTCATCACTGCCCAGTTGCGCTTTGACTACCAGGGCCATGTGGGCTGGTGGGCCGGGCAGGACCTGAGCGTGTTGGTGACTGGCGCCGACGGCAGTCAGGTGCTGCTGCAGCGCGACGCGGCGGCCGAGCTGGATGCCATTGAACGCCTGATGGACCTGGGCCTGTTGGCCACCGACGATGGCCTGTTCGGCATCCCCGGCGAGGAATCGCAGGACGACTGGATGCACTGGTTTGACAACGGGTTTTCTGTGTTGCGCGAGGCCGGTTTTGTGCTGACGCAGGACGCGGCGCTGGACGGCTGGATCACCCATGCCGACACGCTGGACGTGTCACTGCAACCCAGTGGCGAAGATGAGGCCACATCGCCCTGGTTTGCGCTGTCGCTGGGCATGGAAATCAACGGCGTGCGCCACAACATCCTGCCGTTGCTGCCCCTGCTGATCGCCGCTGCCGCCCAGCAGCCGCCCGACCCCGTCACTGGACAGCCGCAGCTGCCGCCGTTTGCTTACCTGCGGGGTGTGGGTACATCGGGTTTTGTGCGGGTGCCGACCGACGCGCTGCGCCCCTGGATGGCGGCCTTGCTGGACCTGGTGGGCGACCGCGCGCACGATTTCAGGGGCGACAGCCTCAAGCTCTCGCGCATGGACGCGCTGCGCACCAGCGCCGCGTTGGGCGAGGGCGCGGTGTGGCAGGGCGCCGATGCCTTGCGCGCCATGGTGGCCCGGTTGCAGGGCGTCGGCGCCTTGCCGGAGGTGCCTTTGCCCGCCAGCGTGCGGGCCACCTTGCGGCCGTACCAGCAGCAGGGGCTGAACTGGCTGCAGTTTCTGAGTGCCCACGGACTGGCCGGTGTGCTGGCCGACGACATGGGCCTGGGCAAGACGCTGCAGACCCTGGCACACATCCAGGTCGAAAAAGACGCGGGGCGGCTGACCGCACCTGCGCTGGTCATCGCACCCGTGAGCCTCATGGGCAACTGGCAGCGCGAGGCGGCCCGCTTTTGCCCTGGGCTGCGTTGTCTGGTGCTGCATGGCGCCGGCCGACACGGCATGGCAGATACAGTCACCGAGCATGACCTGGTCATCGCCCCGTATTCGCTGCTGCAGCGCGACCGCGAGCGCTGGTTGGCGCACCAGTGGCACCTGGTGGTGCTGGATGAAGCGCAGAACATCAAGAACGCCAGCACGCATGCCGCGCAGGTGGTCAGCCAGCTGCAGGCGCGCCACCGGCTGTGCCTGTCGGGCACGCCCATGGAAAACCATTTGGGCGAGGTCTGGAGCCTGTTTCACTTTTTGATGCCAGGTTTTCTGGGCAGTCAAACACGCTTCAAGGAGGTGTTTCGCACGCCCATCGAAAAACTGGGCGACGGCGCGCGCGTGGCACAGCTGCGCGCGCGCATCACGCCCTTCATGCTGCGCAGGACCAAGGCCCTGGTGGCGGGCGAGCTGCCGCCCAAGGTCGAGTCGGTGATGCCCGTGGAGCTGACCGGCACGCAGGCCGATCTGTACGAAACCATCCGCCTGGGTATGGAAAAAACCGTGCGCGAAGCCCTGCAGTCCAAGGGGCTGGCCAAGTCGCAGATCACCATCCTTGATGCGCTGCTCAAGCTGCGCCAGGTGTGCTGCCACCCGCAACTCGTGCCGCTGGATGCTGCTAAGAAGGTCAAGACATCGGCCAAGCTGGACCAGCTGATGGCGCTGCTGCCCGAGATGCTGGCCGAGGGGCGGCACATTTTGCTGTTCTCGCAGTTCACCAGCATGCTCACACTGATCGAGGCCGAGCTGAAAAAACGCAACCTGCCCTGGGTCAAGCTCACGGGGCAGAGCCAGAAGCGCGACGCGATCATCGAGCAGTTCACCAGCGGGCAGGTGCCCCTGTTCCTGATCAGTCTGAAGGCGGGCGGGGTGGGGCTGAACCTGCCGCAGGCCGACACGGTGATTCACTACGACCCCTGGTGGAACCCGGCGGTGGAAAACCAGGCCACCGACCGCGCCCACCGCATTGGACAGACGCAGAGCGTGTGGGTGATCAAACTGGTGGCGCAGGGCACGATTGAAGAGAGAATTTTGGCGCTGCAGGAGCGCAAGGCGCAGCTGGCGGGCAGTCTGTACAGCGACTCTGCGGCACGCAAGGAGCCGCTGTTTACCGAGGGCGATCTGGCCGAGCTGCTGCAGCCGCTATCACTGTCATAGCTGCTCGCGCCGATTGGATAAGCGCCAGGTGCCGTTTTGGCACCACATCGTCCGGCAGGCCGCATGCCCACTGGCCTGGGCGCGTTGACAACAGTTTTGCCCGTCCGCGCCTTTGCAAATCAACACTTTGCGCGCTACAATACGACTCTCACGACCAAACGGGCGGGTACCAACCGCCCGTTTTTTTTGGTCGAACGCTTTTGGAGCTCGAAGCTGTCGGGGAAGAGTCTCCGGGGGTTATCGGGTTTTTTGTTTTTCCGGGATTGAACTGAACACGTGGCATTGCAGCAAGTCGTTGAACAAATTGTGACGGGCCTGGGGTATGACCTGGTGGAGATCGAACGCTCCGCTGGCGGTTTGCTGCGCGTCACCATCGACTTGCCATGGGTGCAGCCGGCCGCTGATGCGCCCCAGCCCGTGATTGATCAGTTCGTGACCGTCGAGGATTGCGAGAAGGTCACGCGCCAGCTGCAGTTTGCGCTGGAGGTCGATGGTGTCGAGTACAAGCGCCTCGAAGTGTCGTCCCCCGGCATCGATCGCCCCCTGCGCCATGAGCAAGACTTTGTCCGCTTCGAGGGTTCGGTCATCGACGTCACCCTGAGGGCGCCCATCGGCGTTGCGGCGGCGGCGGGGCAGGTCAATGCCACCCGCAAGAAATTTCGCGGCACGCTGGAGCGCGCCGAGGCTGGGGGGTGGCAGATCGTCTGGAGTGACGAGCCGCCGGTCAAGCCAGGTCAAAGGGTCAGCAAGAAACGTGTGCCCGCCCCATTGCAGGCGCTGGGCTTTACCTTGGACGAGGTTCGGGATGTGCGCCTGGCGCCCATCGTGGATTTCAAGGGACGTGCAGGCAAGGCTGGGGCAGCACCCGCCTGAGTGGCTGCTGAAAAATTGGGGTGGGTGGCAGCCGCGCGCAGCCTCCGCCTTCGGGTGATTGAAACAGGAGAGTCGTCGCATGAATCGCGAATTGTTGATGTTGGTTGAGGCCATTTCGCGCGAAAAGAACGTGGAGCGTGATGTGGTCTTGGGCGCCGTGGAGTCGGCCCTGGCCCAGGCTACCAAGAAGCTGTACCAGGGCGAGGTGGACATTCGCGTGTCCGTAGATCGCGACAGCGGCAACTATGAGACTTTCCGTCGCTGGCTGGTGGTGCCCGATGATGCCGGCCTGCAAAACCCCGAGGCCGAAGAGCTGTTGATGGATGCGAAGGACCGCATTCCGGACATCGAAGTGGGCGAGTACATCGAAGAAGGTGTCGAGTCCGTGCCGATCGGCCGCATCGGCGCCATGGCTGCCAAGCAGGTCATCCTGCAGAAGATCCGCGACGCCGAGCGTGAAATGCTGCTCAACGACTTCATGTCGCGCGGCGAGAAAATCTTTACCGGCACCGTCAAACGCATGGACAAGGGTGACATCATTGTCGAATCCGGCCGTGTGGAAGGACGTCTGCGCCGTGGCGAGATGATCCCGAAGGAAAACCTGCGCAGTGGCGACCGTGTGCGCGCCATGATCATGGAAGTGGACCTGACGCTGCGCGGCGCTCCCATCATCCTGTCGCGCTCGGCCCCCGAGTTCATGATCGAACTCTTCCGCAACGAAGTGCCTGAGATCGAACAAGGCCTGCTGGAAATCAAGTCCTGCGCCCGTGACCCCGGCTCGCGCGCCAAGATCGCCGTGCTGAGCCATGACAAACGCGTGGACCCCATTGGCACTTGCGTCGGTGTGCGTGGCACCCGCGTCAATGCGGTGACCAACGAACTCGCTGGCGAACGCGTGGACATCGTGCTGTGGTCCGAAGACCCCGCACAGTTTGTGATCGGCGCCCTGGCCCCGGCCAACGTGTCCTCCATCGTGGTCGATGAAGAAAAACACGCCATGGACGTGGTCGTGGACGAGGAAAATCTCGCCATCGCCATTGGCCGTGGTGGTCAGAACGTGCGTCTGGCGTCCGACCTGACTGGCTGGAAGATCAACATCATGGACGCCGCCGAAAGCGCGCAAAAGCAGGCCAACGAGACCGACACGGCCCGCAAGCTGTTCATGGAAAAGCTCGATGTGGACGAGGAAATCGCCGACATCCTGATCTCCGAAGGCTTCAACAGCCTCGAAGAAGTGGCCTATGTGCCGCTGCAGGAAATGCTGGAGATCGAAAGCTTCGACGAAGACACCGTCAACGAGTTGCGTGCCCGTGCCAAGGATGCGCTGCTCACGATGGAAATCGCCCGTGAGGAAAGCGTGGAAGAGGTCTCCCAGGACCTGCGCGACCTCGAAGGCCTCACCCCCGAGCTGATTGCCAAGTTGGCTGAAGGCGGTGTGCACACACGTGACGACCTGGCCGATCTGGCCATTGATGAACTGACCGACCTGACCGGACAGTCTGAAGAAGATGCCAAAGCCTTGATCATGAAGGCGCGCGAACACTGGTTCGCGGGGCAAGAGTAAAGGTCAGGGAGGCACGAACCACATATGTCCAGTAATACTGTCGCCGAGTTTGCAACCGAACTCAAAAAATCGCCTGAAACCCTGCTCGACCAGCTCAAAGCTGCGGGCGTGGGCAAGGCCGCCCCTTCCGACGCGTTGACCGAGTCGGACAAGCAAAAGCTGCTTGCTTATTTGCAGGCCAGCCACGGCACGGCTTCGGCCGACCGCAAGAAGATCACGCTGGTGAAGAAGTCCACCAGCGAGATCAAGCAGGCGGATGCCACGGGCAAGGCCCGCACGATCCAGGTGGAAGTGCGCAAGAAGCGCACGTTCATCCAGCGCGACGAAGGTGCCGAGGCATCTGCCGAATCCCACGCGCCCGCCGCCGCGGAAGAGGCCGCTGTTTCCAGCGAAGACCTGGAACTCTCCCGCCGCGAGGAAGAAGCTCGCCGCCAGGCCGAGCTGATCCGCCGCCAGGAGACGGAGCTGGCCGAAAAGCGTGCCGAGCGTGAAGCGCGTGAGAAGCGCGAGCGTGAAGCTGAAGAGCGCGCTGCCGCCTATGCCGCCCAGGAAGCCGAGAAGAAAGCACAAGCCTCTGCTGTCAAGCAGGAGGCCACCCGCGAGCAAGCGGCCGAAGCCGCTGCACGCAATGCAGCCCAAACCGAAGCCCGCGAAAAGGCTGCCGCTGAATCCAAGGCACGCGCCGACGAGGAAACAGCGCGCGCTGCTGACCTGGACGCCCGTCGCCGCAAGGCCGAAGCGGAAGCTGCTGCGATCCGGTCCATGATGGCCACGCCCAAGAAGGCGGTCATGGTGGCCAAGAAGCCAGAAGAACCCAAGCCAGTGGCCAAGCCCGCTGCCGTGGGTGATGCCAAGAAGGGCACCCTCCACAAGCCGGCTGTTGGTACCGGTGTGGCGCGCGCAGGCGCTCCCGCCACTGCCGGGGCAGGCGCAGGTGCGCCAGGCGCTGGCAAGGAAGTGAAGTCGGCCAAGCTGTCCTCCAGCTGGGCCAACGACACTGCCAAGAAGAAAGAAATCAAGACCCGTGGCGACAGCAGCGGCGGTGTCGGTCGCAACAACTGGCGTGGTGGCCCGCGTGGCCGCCGTGGCGACAGCCGCGACCATCGCGACGATCACCAGCAGTCCGCACCGGTCGAGGCGCGCATCATTGAAGTGCATGTGCCCGAAACCATCACGGTGGCAGAGCTGGCACACAAGATGTCGATCAAGGCGTCTGAAGTGATCAAGGCACTGATGAAGATGGGCCAGATGGTCACCATCAACCAGCCGCTGGACCAGGACACCGCCATGATCGTGGTGGAAGAACTGGGCCACAAGGCGGTGGTGGCAGCGCTGGACGATCCAGAAGCCTTTACCGACGACGATACGACCCAGCAGAACGTGGAATTGTTGCCACGTGCTCCTGTGGTGACCGTCATGGGTCACGTGGACCATGGCAAGACCTCGCTGCTCGATTACATTCGCCGCGCCAAGGTGGCTGCGGGTGAAGCCGGTGGCATCACGCAGCACATCGGTGCCTACCACGTGGAAACACCACGCGGCATGGTGTCGTTCCTTGACACCCCGGGCCACGAGGCCTTCACGGCCATGCGTGCCCGTGGTGCCCAGGCCACGGACATCGTGATCCTGGTGGTGGCGGCCGATGACGGTGTCATGCCCCAGACCAAGGAAGCCATCAAGCACGCCAAGGCGGCTGGTGTTCCTATCGTGGTGGCGATCACCAAGGCCGACAAGCCCGATGCCAACCCCGACCGCGTCAAGCAGGAGCTGGTGGTCGAAGAGGTGGTGCCTGAAGAGTACGGTGGCGATTCGCCTTTCGTGCCGGTGTCTTCCAAGACCGGCATGGGCATCGACACGCTGCTGGAGCAAGTGCTGCTGCAGGCCGAAGTGCTGGAACTCAAGGCACCGGTCGATTCACTGGCCAAGGGTCTGGTGATCGAAGCCCAGCTCGACAAGGGCCGCGGCCCTGTGGCCACGGTGCTGGTGCAGTCCGGCACGCTCAAGGTGGGCGATATTGTCCTGGCTGGCCAGACCTATGGCCGCGTGCGCGCCATGCTGGACGAAAACGGCAAGGTCGCCAAGACGGCAGGCCCGTCGATCCCGGTGGAAATCCAGGGTCTGACGGAAGTGCCGCAGGCCGGCGACGAATTCATGGTGCTCACGGACGAACGCCGTGCCCGCGAAATCGCGACCTACCGTGCCGGCAAGTTCCGCAACACCAAGCTGGCCAAGCAACAGGCCGCCAAGCTGGAAAACATGTTTGCCGACATGACGGCGGGCGAAGTGAAGATGTTGCCCATCATCGTCAAGGCCGATGTACAGGGTTCGCAGGAAGCGCTGGCGCAGTCGCTGCTCAAGCTCTCGACCGACGAAGTCAAGGTGCAGCTGGTGTACGCCGCCGTGGGCGCCATCAGCGAGTCCGACATCAACCTGGCGATCGCCTCCAAGGCCATCGTGATCGGCTTCAACGTGCGGGCCGATGCCGGTGCGCGCAAGCTGGCCGAAGGCAATGGCGTCGATCTGCACTACTACAGCATCATTTACGACGCTGTGGACGAGCTGCGTGTGGCGATGTCCGGCATGCTGGCCCCCGAGCAGCGCGAAGAGATCATCGGTACCGCCGAGATCCGCACGGTGTTCGTTGCGACCAAGATCGGCACGATTGCCGGTTCGTACATCACTTCGGGTATGGTCCATCGCAACGCACGCTTCCGCCTGCTGCGCGACAACGTGGTGGTCTACACCGGCGAAGTCGATTCGATCAAGCGCCTCAAGGACGATGTCAAGGATGTCAAGGAAGGCTTTGAGTGCGGTATCAAGCTCAAGAACTACAACGACATCAAGGAAGGCGATCACCTCGAATTCTTTGACATCAAGGAAATCGCGCGGACGCTGTAAGGCATCGGTGACGACGACATGGCTGCGAAGAAATCTTCCACCCCCAACCGCGCCTTCAAGGTCGCCGATCAGATTCAGCGCGATCTGACGGAGCTGATCGCGCGCGAGTTGAAAGATCCGCGTGTGGGCATGGTGACGCTGCAGGGTGTGGAGGTGACTCCAGACTACGCACATGCCAAGGTGTTCTTCAGCCTGTTGACGGGCGACCCTGTGGAGACACAGGCGGCGCTCAACCAGGCTGCGGGTTTCCTGCGCAACGGCTTGTTCAAGCGCCTGCACATCCACACTGTGCCCACGCTGCACTTCGTGTTCGACCGCACCTCCGAGCGTGCGGCCGACATGAATGCCTTGATCGCCAAGGCAGTTTCTTCCCGCGCAAAAGAGGAGTAGTCCATGCACGCGCCTCGCACCAGGGTGCAGCGGCGCCCTGTGCATGGGGTGTTGCTGCTCGACAAACCGCTCGGCCTTTCGAGCAACGATGCCTTGCAAAAGGCGAAATGGCTCTTGCGCGCCGAAAAGGCGGGCCATACCGGCACGCTGGACCCATTGGCCACCGGCGTGTTGCCGCTGTGTTTTGGCGCGGCCACCAAGTTCAGCCAGCTGCAGCTGGATGCGCCCAAGACTTACGAAGCCGTTGCACTGCTGGGCACCACCACCACCACCGGCGACGCTGAAGGCGATGTGGTGCAACGCTGTGATGTGGACTTGGCACAGCTGGCCCCTGAGCGTCTTGCGGCCGTGCAAGAGCAGTTCACCGGCCCTATTCGCCAGGTGCCGCCGATGCACAGTGCGCTCAAGAAAGACGGCAAGGCGCTGTACGAGTACGCGCGAGCAGGTGTCACGGTAGAGCGTGAAGCGCGCGATGTCGTCATTCATGCATTAAAACTGACCCTGACGCAGACAGATAAAGCGCAAGTAGCTATCAAAATAATAGTAACTTGCAGCAAAGGCACCTACATCCGCACGCTGGGTGAAGACATCGGGGCGGCGCTGGGTTGCGGCGCGCACCTGACCTTCTTGCGCCGCATCGACACGGGTGGAATCGGTGTGGAGCGCTGCGTCACGCTGGCCCAGCTGGAAGCCATGCCGGAGGCGGAGCGCCTGGCCAGCCTGGAGGCGCCCGAGTCGCTGCTGGCACAACACGTGCGTGTCACGCTGGACGGCGAGAATGCAGCCCGATTCCTGTCGGGCGTGCGTCGCCGTGGCACCTGGCCCGATGCCAGTGCCGTGGCGGTGTTCGGCGAGAATCCTCCGGCACTGCTGGGGGTGGGCCACATCGTGGGCGGGGAGCTGGTGCCGGACAGGCTCCTGAGTCCGCTGGAAATTCAACAAATTTTGGAAGGCATGCCGCACCCTCAAGCCAGCGGCACATTGGAAAAACTATGACGACGAAACAAATCCGCAATATCGCGATCATTGCCCACGTTGACCACGGCAAAACCACCATGGTCGACCAGCTGCTGCGCCAGTCCGGCACCTTCGCCGACCACGAAAAGGTCGTTGACACCGTGATGGACAACAACGCGATTGAAAAAGAGCGTGGCATTACCATCCTGGCCAAGAACTGCGCCGTGAGCTGGAAGGGCACGCACATCAACATCGTGGACACCCCCGGCCACGCGGACTTCGGCGGTGAAGTGGAGCGTGCGCTGTCCATGGTGGACAGCGTGGTGCTGCTGATCGACGCGCAAGAAGGCCCCATGCCCCAGACGCGTTTCGTGACCAAGAAGGCCCTGGCTCTGGGCCTGCGCCCCATCCTGGTGGTGAACAAGGTGGACAAGCCCGGTGCCAACCCCGACAAGGTGGTGAACGCCGCGTTCGACCTGTTCGACAAGCTCGGTGCCACCGACGAACAACTCGACTTCCCCGTGGTGTACGCCTCGGGCATCAACGGCTGGTCGTCGCTGGAAGAAGGCGCGCCGGGCGAGCAGTGGGGTCCCGACATGTCGGCCCTGTTCGACACGATCCTCTCGCACGTTCCACCGAACACGGGTGACCCAGCCGCTCCGCTGCAACTGCAGATTTCGGCGCTGGACTTCTCCACCTTTGTGGGCCGCATCGGCGTGGGCCGCATCAGCCAGGGCACCATCAAGCCCGGCCAGGATGTGCTCGTCATGGAAGGCCCCGATGGCAAGTCCGTCAAGGGCCGTGTCAACCAGGTGCTGACCTTCCAGGGCCTTGATCGCATGCAGACGCCGCTGGCGGGCCCTGGCGACATCGTGCTGATCAACGGCATCGAAGACATCGGCATCGGCGTGACCGTGACCGACCCCGCCAACCCGTCGCCGCTGCCCATGCTGAAGGTGGACGAGCCCACGCTGACCATGAACTTCTGCGTGAACACCTCGCCCCTGGCCGGCCGCGAAGGCAAGTTTGTGACCAGCCGCCAGATCTGGGACCGTCTGCAAAAGGAGCTGCAGCACAACGTGGCCCTGCGCGTGTCTGAGACCGATGAAGAAGGTATCTTCGAAGTGATGGGCCGGGGTGAACTGCACCTGACCATCCTCTTGGAAAACATGCGCCGTGAAGGCTACGAGCTGGCCGTGTCCAAGCCCCGCGTGGTGTTCAAGGACATCGACGGCGTGAAGCACGAGCCTATCGAGCTGGTGACGGTGGACATCGAAGAAGGCCACCAGGGCGGCGTGATGCAGGCCCTGGGCGAGCGCAAGGGCGAGCTGGTGAACATGGAGTCCGACGGCCGTGGCCGCGTACGCCTCGAATACCGCATCCCCGCACGTGGCCTGATCGGTTTCACCAACGAATTCCTGAACCTGACACGTGGTTCCGGCCTGATCTCCAACATCTTCGACAGCTACGAGCCGCACAAGGGCGACATCGGTGGCCGCAAGAACGGTGTGCTGATCTCCATGGACGATGGTGAAATCTTCACCTACGCCCTGGGCAAGCTGGACGACCGTGGCCGCATGTTCGTGAAGGCGAACGACCCCGTGTACGAAGGCATGATCGTGGGCATTCACAGCCGCGACAACGACCTGATCGTGAACGCCACGCGCACCAAGCAGCTGACCAACTTCCGTGTCTCTGGCAAGGAAGACGCGATCAAGATCACGCCCCCGATCGACCTGACGCTGGAATACGGCGTGGAATTCATCGAGGACGATGAACTGGTCGAAATCACGCCCAAGTCTGTGCGCCTGCGCAAGCGCCACCTGACCGAGAACGAGCGCAAGCGCGCTGCACGGTCCTGATGGCGGAGCGTTCAGAGAAGCGCTCAGAGCACGTTCAAAAAGGGGCCACTGCAACGCAGTGGCCTTTTTGCCGTCTGAATCCTGGAGCCTCTGTTGAAATTGACACATTCCCGTGCCGTGGCGCTGATGGTGGCCGTGACCCTCATGTGGTCCATTGCCGGTGTGGTCACGCGCCACCTGGAGCATGCGGCGAGCTTTGAGGTGACCTTCTGGCGCAGCTTCTTCACGCTGCTGTCGCTGCTGGTCATCCTGCCTGCGCTGCAGGGCAGGGCGGTGTTCGCCTCCATGCGCCACAGCGGCCGTGCGCTGTGGATCTCTGGCGTGTGCTGGAGCGTGATGTTCACGGCATTCATGGTGGCGCTGGTGCTCATGCCGGTGGCCAATGTGCTGGTCACGATGGCCGTGGGGCCGCTGCTCACGGCGTTGTTCGCGCGCATTTTTATCGGCCACCACATCGCCCCGCGCACCTGGGCCGCGATTGCCGTGGCTGGGCTGGGCATTGGGTGGATGTATGGTTCGCAGATGGCGGGCCTGCCCCTGGCAGGTACGCTGGTGGCGCTGTGTGTGCCGGTGGCAGCCGCCATCAACTGGACGGTGGTGCAGCATTCGCAGCGCCACGGCCATGCGGTGGACCTGGTGCCTGCGGTGCTGGTCGGCGCGGTGATCTCGGTGGTGGCTACGTTGCCGCTGGCGCTGCCTTTTCAGGCTTCAGGGCATGACCTGGCCCTGCTGGCGCTGTTGGGCGTGGTGCAATTGGCCATCCCTTGTGTGCTGGCCGTGCGCTGCGGCCGGGTGCTCAAGGCGCCAGAGATGGCGTTGCTCGGCTTGCTCGAAGTCATCTTTGGAATTTTGCTGGCCTGGCTGGGCGCAGGCGAAAAGCCTGCTCCGGCGGTGCTGACGGGAGGCGTGCTCGTGATCGGTGCGCTGGTTTTTAATGAACTATTGGGTTGGAAGGAACAAAAATGACGGAGACGGTATTGCCTGATGTGTTGAGTGAAGTGCGAGGCCAGGTGGGCTTCATCACGTTGAACCGCCCGCGTGCGCTCAATGCCCTCTCGCTGGGCATGGTGCGTGACCTCATGGGCATCTTGCTGGCATGGCAAAACGATGCGCGGGTGCTGGCCGTGGCCATCCGTGGCAGCAACAAGGAAGGCCCGTTTGGTGCCTTCTGCGCCGGTGGAGACATCCGCTTTTTGCACCAGGCGGGCAGCCAGGGCAACCCGCTGATCGAGGACTTCTTCACCGAGGAGTACGCGCTCAACCACCTGATCCACAACTACGCCAAGCCCTACATCGCCTTCATGGACGGCATCGTGATGGGCGGCGGCATGGGCATCAGCCAGGGCGCCGCCCTGCGCGTGGTGACCGAGCGCACGAAGATGGCCATGCCGGAGACGGCCATTGGCCTGTTCCCGGATGTGGGGGGGGGCTATTTTCTGAGCCGGTGTCCCGGTCGTGTGGGCGAATGGCTGGCGCTCACCGGCGACACCATTGGCGCCGGTGATGCCATCGAAAACCGGTTGGCGGACGGTTGTCTGCCTGCCGACCAGCAAGCGGCCGTGTGGGAGGCGCTGGGCACCCAGAGCTTTGCCAGCGGTGCTGCCGTCAAAGACTATGTTGCTTCTAAATTTGTAGCTGCTAGCGCTTTGCAGAAAAGCGCTAGGGGCCAAATTGACCAATATTTTTCGTTGGGCAGCGTGGGCGAGATCGTGGCGGCGCTTGAAGCGGCCGACAGTGACTGGGCACGCGCCACGGCGGCCACGCTGCGCAAGCGCTCGCCCCTCATGCTGCACGTGGTGCTGGAACAAATCCGCCGCGCACGGGACATGGGCTTGGCCGACGACCTGCGCATGGAGCGCGACATGGTGCGCCACTGCTTCTTCCTGCGCCCCGGCCAGAGCGAAACGGTGGAGGGCATCCGCGCCCTGGCCGTGGACAAGGACCATGCGCCCCAATGGAACCCTGGCCGCATCGAAGACGTGACGCCCGATATGGTGGCGCAGTTCTTCACCAGTCCCTGGCCTGCACACGCCCACCCGCTGGCCCATTTGTCCTGATCGGCGAAGGTTGTAGCCGGGCAGGCCACCCGCAGAGTCCCTGGCGGCGCGTCAGGGGTTCAACTGCTGGTACGCCGCTGTCGCCAAGCTCAGCAGCTCGGTGCGGGACAGCTGTCCGCTCAAGGCGTAGCCAAAGCCCGCGTCCGTCCAGTAAAAGCCTGGCACCGGGCCTTCTTGCGTGAACTGGAATGCGGTCGTGCTTGCGGTGGTCGGTGGCTGTGGACGGGACTTATTGTCGCTGGCAGGGCCAGGGCTGGTGGATACCGCAGCCAAGGCGCCCAGGTACAGCGTGATCCGCTGGCCCGCGCTGTTCTGGTACATGAACTGCGCGCGCACCCCGGTGTCGCCAGGCAACAAGCGACCGCCCACCAGTTCATAACCCTGCGTGCCCAGCGCGGGGACCTTGAGCGGGCGGTCCAGCCGCTTGGACAGCCATTGCACCAGGTGGTCTTGCTGGGCGGCTGTGACTTCCACGGGGTGGCGGACTTCGGGTTGGTACACCGCGTGGGCGACTGCGGCTTGCTGGGCGAAGCGTTGTGCCGGTTCGGCCGCCAGCAGCGTGGTGCCGTTGCCCATCGCCAGCGTTTTGCCGGGTGCCACGGCAGGCCACTGGCTGCGTCCAGCCCACCCCAGTACAAAGGCCAGCAACACGGAGGCGGCCATGCCACCCCAACGCCACCACTGTGCCTGCTGTTCCCGGCGGTCTGAGGCCCGCAATGCTGCGGCCATCAACGTATCGGGCACGGGGGCGTGGAGCAGGTCCTGGTGCAGGGCGTGTAGCTGCTCTCGCTGTGCCTGCCAGTGCGCCAGTGTGGCCTGCGCTTCCTGATCATCCTGCAATTGCTCGCGCAGCGCCTGCGCCTGTGCGGGCGGCAATTGGCCGTCCACGAGGGCGTGCCAGGTGCTGCTTTCGCCAGCGCGTGGGTGGGGGGCAGGGTGGATCGGGTCCATGGTGGGGGGGCGGGTCATGGCTCTTTTTTATTTGAGGCGACGCAGCACAGGCACAGCGCCTGCTGCGGGTGCGTCTGCGTGGGCAGCCGGTATAGGGCTGGGCGCGGGCTCTCGGTCCATCAGCGCGCGCAGGCGCGTGCGGGCGCGGGACAGGCGTGACATCACAGTGCCTGCCGGAATGCCCAGAATGCGCGCGGTGTCCTCGTAGCTCATGTCCTCCATGGCCACCAGCAGCAGCACAGCCCGCTGGTCGGTGGGCAGGCGCTGCAGACAGCGCTCCAGGTCCAGGGCGTCATCCGAGGGAGCGCGGGCACCCGGCAACTGGTCGTGAATGTCGTCGATGTCCACCTGCGCCAGCGCGGGCAGCGCACGGCGTTGGTTGAGGTACAGGTTGTGCATCAGAGTGAACAACCACGCGCGCAGGTCACTGCCTGTGCGCCACAGCAACCACTTGCTGCAGGCACGTTCCAGCGTGTCCTGCACCAGATCATCGGCCGCCCAGGCATCGCCTGTGAGCACCCGCGCGTACCGGCGCAGGCCGGGCAGTTGTTCGATGACCTGGGTGCGGTTCATGCCGTGTGGGGCCTGTGCGGCGTTGAAGGGTTCTCAGGGCCGTGCGGTGCGCCAGACCTGGTTCACCCCGTCGCCGGTTTTGTCGCCGGGCTTGGTGTCCTTGATCCAGTAGTAGAGCGGCTTGCCCTTGTAGGCGAGTTGGGTCTTGCCATCGTCACGGGTGATGACGCTGTAGTCGCCACCGGGTGCCTTGCTGGCCATGAGCGGTGGCCAGTTGGTGGCGCAGGGGCCGTTGCACACCGACTTGCCACTGCCTGCCGCGTCGCGGTCGAACGTGTACAGCGTCATGCCGCCCGCTCCGACCAGTACGCCGTCCATGGTCTTCACGGGCGAGTCGTTCATGGTGGCGCAGCCGGCCAGTACGGCTGCTGCGACAAAGGCGGCCATCGAGATCAGTTTTTTCATGGGTTTCTCCAGGGTGTGGTGCAGGCGGAGGCGAATGCTGCCTTGCACCGGGACAAACACATGGGCGCAGCGGTTTATTCCACGGCGTCGCAAAAAAATCTCAAGGGCTGCGCTGGGTGAGCGCAGACCGCATCGCACGCATGCCTCAGCGGCTGCGACTTTTCATGGCGCGTTCCACCTCGCGCTTGCCTTCGCGGTCCTTGATGGTGTCGCGCTTGTCGTGCTCAGCCTTGCCCTTGGCCAGGGCAATTTCGCATTTCACAAAGCCGTTTTTCCAGTGCAGATTGAGCGGCACCAGCGTGTAGCCTTTTTGCTCGACCTTGCCGATGAGGCGCTTGATGTCGTCTTTCTTGAGCAGTAGTTTCTTGGTGCGCGCCGATTCGGGGTTGACGTGGGTGGAGGCGGTCTTGAGCGCATGGATCAGGCAGCCGAGCAGATACAGCTCGCCATCGCGGATCAGCACGTAGCCATCGGTCAGCTGCACCTTGCCCTCGCGCAGGGCCTTGACCTCCCAGCCGTGCAGCACCATGCCCGCCTCGTGGCGTTCCTCGAAGAAATAGTTGTAGGCCGCTTTCTTGTTGTCGGCAATGCGGGACGTAGGATCGGGTTTTTTGGCCATGAAGAGGTAGATGCGGCACAAACCGGGAGTTAAAAGGCCTCCCTACAATGTGTGGGTGTCGCTGGCAGCGATTCTAATTTCCTCCGCTTGGCGCACACCGATGCCAGGCACAGTCTGCATGAAAACCGTTCACAAGTCCGTCCTCATTTGGTACAGCCCCGAAGAAATGTTTGCCCTGGTCACCGGGGTGGAACACTACCCCCAGTTTCTGCCATGGTGCGATCACGCGGGCGTGCTGGAGCAGACCGAGGACGGCATGACCGCCGAAGTGGGCATTGCGTTCAGCGGCATCCGCCAGACCTTTGTGACGCGCAATACCCACGAGGCAGGTCGGCGCGTGCAGATGCATCTCATCAAAGGGCCGTTCTCGCGCCTGGATGGCGACTGGCACTTCCACCCGGTGGGCGATGGTTCGCAGCGCGCATGCAAGGTGGAATTGCTGCTGAACTACGGTTTTGACAGTGCCACGCTCGCGGCGCTCGTAGGCCCGGTGTTTGACCGCATCGCTGGCAGCATGGTCGATGCCTTTGTGAAGCGTGCGGAGCAGGTGTATGGCTGAGCGGGTGCCGGGGAGCACTGTGCAGGTCACGGTGGTGGTCTGTATTGCTCCTCGCAAAACGCAGGAATGGGTACTTCAGCTGCCCGAAGGTGCCACCGTGGCTGATGCTTTGCGGGCGTGTGGGGCGGATGGCGCATTGGGGCCGCAGGGCAGTGCAGACCGGCCGACCCTGGGCATCTGGGGGCGTGCAGTGTTGCCTGACGCCGCAGTCAGGCATCTGGACCGTGTGGAGGTCTACCGCCCACTGAAAGTGGACCCCAAGGTGGCCCGCCGTGAACGTTTTGCACGGCAGGGCGCGCGGACCACGGGGCTGTTTGCACGCCAGCGGCCCGGGGGTAAGTCGGGCTACTGAGGCCGCCACGGGTGGCTCGGGTTAGCGCTTGCAGTCGGCGGCAATGATGCCGTCGAGGCGTTTGGATTCGGCCGCCCGGCCAGCTTCGTCGAGGAAGATGCGCTCTCCCTGGGCATTGGACTGGGTGATGGGTCTGCCCGAATCAAACGCCGCCTTGGCCTGGCGCGCACGCGTGCAGTTGTCTGCCTTGGCCTTGGTCAGCTTTTCTTCGTCTGCTTTTTTCTTGGCCGCTTCGGCCGCTTCTGCCTGGGCTTTTTTTTCTTCCAGGGCTTTGTCCTTGCCGGTACCCGGCGCGCTGGCGGCAGGCTTGGTGGCCGAGGCGGCAGCGGTGGTTGCGGCCACAGGGGCTCCTTCCGCTGGTGCGGCTGCCACTGGAGCGGGTGCTGAACGCGGAACCCCGCCACCGGGCTGCTTCAGGATGTTCTTTTCCGGGGTATCTTGGGGTGGGGGTCGGTCGCTGAAGACCTTGCGGCCGTCCTTGTCGATCCACTGCCATTGCGCCGCCGCGCCCATGGCCCAGGTGCAGGCCACGGCCAGCAGGAGAAGCTTGTGCATTTTCATGCGGACAAGTTTATCCATGTGACTCACCCCCCGCCAGTGCGTTGAAGACGGGCGGGCGCGTTTTCACCACACGCGGCGCGGGTACAATCCGTCTTTTGGAGCTTTCTCATGCGCCTTCTTGGAAAAGCGCTCACCTTCGACGATGTGTTGCTGGTGCCAGCGTACTCCCAGGTCCTGCCCAAGGACACGTCCCTCGCGACGAAACTCTCCCGCAATATCCAACTGAACCTGCCGCTCGTGTCCGCCGCTATGGACACCGTGACCGAGGCGCGTCTGGCCATTGCCATTGCCCAGGAGGGCGGCATCGGCATCGTGCACAAGAACCTCACGGCGCAAGAGCAGGCTGCTCATGTGGCCAAGGTCAAGCGCTACGAGTCTGGCGTGTTGCGTGATCCCGTGGTCATCACCCCCGAGCACACGGTGCTGCAGGTGCTCCAGCTGTCCGAACAACTGGGCATCTCAGGCTTTCCCGTGTGCGACGGCGGCAAGGTGGTGGGTATCGTCACCGGCCGCGACCTGCGCTTCGAGACCCGTTACGACGTCAAGGTCCACCAGATCATGACCCCGCGCGAGAAGCTCATCACGGTCAATGAAAAAGAAGGCACCACGCCGGCCGAAGCCAAGGCGCTGCTCAACAAGCACAAGCTCGAACGCATCCTGGTCGTGAACGACGCCTTTGAGCTCAAGGGCCTGATCACGGTGAAGGACATCACCAAACAAACCAGCTTCCCCAACGCTGCACGCGACGCCGCAGGTCGCCTGCGTGTGGGCGCTGCCGTGGGCGTGGGCGAGGGCACCGAAGAACGCGTCGAAGCCCTGGTCAAGGCCGGTGTGGACGCCATCGTGGTGGACACGGCCCACGGCCACAGCAAGGGCGTGATCGACCGCGTGCGCTGGGTCAAGCAGAACTACCCGCAGATCGACGTGATCGGCGGCAACATCGCGACCGGCGCGGCGGCCCTGGCGCTGGTCGAGGCGGGCGCGGATGCCGTCAAGGTCGGTATCGGCCCTGGTTCCATCTGCACCACCCGCATCGTGGCCGGTGTGGGCGTGCCCCAGATCATGGCCATCGACAACGTCGCCACGGCCCTCAAGGGCACAGGCGTGCCGCTGATTGCCGACGGCGGTATCCGCTACAGCGGCGACATCGCCAAGGCCCTGGCCGCTGGCGCCGGCACGGTGATGATGGGCGGCATGTTTGCAGGCACCGAAGAAGCGCCCGGCGAAGTCATCCTGTTCCAGGGCCGTAGCTACAAGAGCTACCGCGGCATGGGCTCCATTGGCGCCATGCAGCAGGGCAGTGCCGACCGCTACTTCCAGGAATCGAGCACCGGCAACCCCAACGCTGACAAGCTCGTGCCTGAAGGCATCGAAGGCCGCGTGCCCTACAAGGGCTCCATGGTCAGCATCGTCTACCAGATGGCTGGCGGCGTGCGTGCCTCCATGGGCTACTGCGGTTGCGCCACCATCGAAGAGATGAACAACAAGGCCGAGTTCGTCGAGATCACCACGGCTGGTATCCGCGAAAGCCATGTGCACGATGTGCAGATCACCAAGGAAGCGCCGAACTACCGCGCTGACTGATCGTTGCAAGCCGATCTGGCCTGATTGAAAAAATCTGGTCAGACTGATATAGTCTGGTCTGAATTCACCATTCAGGCCAGACTTTTTTACTTTATGCAGTCCGTTGGCATCTACGAAGCGAAAAGCAGGTTCTCTGCCTTGATCGAACTGGTCGAGCAGGGCGAGGAAGTGCGCATCACCCGCCATGGCAAAGAGGTGGTGCGCATGCTTCCCGTGCGTCGGCGCCCAGTGATTTCTGACGAGCAGATTGCGCGCGAGCTGGGCCAGATGGATGCGCTTCATGCCAGCATTCAACCCGCAGGTTCATCGACGGTGGATTGCCTGCGTCGCACAGGTCGGAGTAACGCATGACCGCCTTCGTGCTGGATGCCTCGGTCACCGCCGCCTGGCTGCTGCCTGACAGTGCTAGCGAACATACCCGCCGTCTTTACACCCTGATCCGCCGCGATGAGGTGGAGCCCCAGGCGCCCAACCTCTGGCACTGGGAGTGCCACAACATCCTGGCCAGTGGCGTGAACAGCGGGCGCATCCCCGCCACATCCGTCGAAGGCCTATGGGGCGTACTCGAAGCCATCCGTCACCGGGTAGAGCTCCATGAATTGGCCCCTGCCCAGCACAAGGCCGTGCTCGACGTGGCACTGGAGACCGGCCTGCCCACCTTTGATGCGGCCTATCTGTGGCTCGCCCGCTCGCTGCGCTTGCCCCTGGCCACCTTTGATCCCCAACAGGCCGCTGCCGCACGGCGCAGCGGTGTCCCACTTCTCGACCTCTCCCGCCTCTGACGGACCACCACCATGCAACACCAGAAAATCCTCATCCTCGATTTCGGCTCGCAAGTCACCCAGCTCATCGCCCGCCGCGTGCGCGAGGCCAATGTGTACTGCGAAGTGCACCCTTGCGACGTGACTGACGAATGGGTGCGCGACTATGCCAAGGACGGTTCGCTCAAGGGCATCATCCTGTCGGGCAGCCACGCCAGCGTGACCGAAGACACCACCGACCGCGCGCCGCAAGCGGTGTTCGATCTGGGTTTGCCCGTCTTGGGCATCTGCTACGGCATGCAGACCATGGCGCAGCAGCTGGGTGGCAAGGTCGAAATGGGCCACAAGCGCGAGTTCGGCTTTGCTGCCGTGCGCGCGCGCGGCCACACCGCACTGCTCAAGGACATCGCCGACTTCACCACGCCTGAAGGCCACGGCATGCTCAACGTGTGGATGAGCCACGGCGACAAGGTCACCGAGCTGCCCCCGGGCTTCAAGCTCATGGCCAGCACCGACAGCTGCCCCATCGCCGGCATGGCCGATGAAAGCCGTCGCTTCTACGCCGTGCAGTTCCACCCCGAAGTCACGCACACCGTGCAGGGCAGGGCGTTGCTGGACCGTTTCGTGCTCGGCATTTGCGGCACCCGTCGCGACTGGGTGATGCGTGACCACATCGCCGAAGCTGTGGAGCAGATCCGCCAGCAGGTGGGTGATGAAGAAGTGATCCTGGGTCTCTCGGGCGGTGTGGATTCGTCCGTGGCCGCCGCGCTCATCCACCGCGCCATTGGCGACCAGCTGACCTGCGTCTTCGTCGATCACGGCCTGCTGCGCCTGAACGAAGGCGACATGGTCATGGACATGTTCGTCGGCAAGCTGCACGCCAAAGTGATCCGCGTGGATGCGAGCGACCTGTTCCTGGGCAAGCTGGCGGGCGTGAGCGACCCCGAAGCCAAGCGCAAGATCATCGGCGGCCTGTTCGTGGACGTGTTCAAGGCGGAAGCCGCGAAACTGAAGGCGGGCGACGGGGGCCACAAGGGTGCCACCTTCCTGGCGCAGGGCACGATTTACCCCGACGTGATCGAGAGCGGCGGGGCCAAGAGCAAGAAGGCCGTCACCATCAAGAGCCACCACAACGTGGGCGGTCTGCCCGAGCAACTGGGCCTCAAGCTGCTGGAGCCCCTGCGCGATTTGTTCAAGGACGAAGTGCGCGAACTCGGCGTTGCCCTGGGCCTGCCGCCCGAAATGGTCTACCGACACCCCTTCCCTGGCCCCGGCCTGGGCGTGCGCATTCTGGGCGAGGTGAAGAAGGAATACGCCGACCTGCTGCGCCGTGCCGACGCGATCTTTATCGAAGAGCTGCGCAACTTCCGTGACGAATCCAGTGGCAAGACCTGGTACGACCTCACCAGCCAGGCATTCACCGTCTTCCTGCCCGTCAAGAGCGTGGGCGTGATGGGCGATGGCCGCACCTACGATTACGTGGTGGCCCTGCGCGCCGTGCAGACCAGCGACTTCATGACCGCCGACTGGGCTGAACTGCCCTATGCGCTGCTCAAGAAGGTGTCAGGCCGCATCATTAACGAAGTCCGCGGCATCAACCGCGTAACGTACGACGTGAGCAGCAAGCCGCCAGCGACGATCGAGTGGGAATAAACAAGCACTGTCACGCCAAAGACCTAGAAACAATGATCTGGCTTGATGCAGCGAGGGTCGTCTCCATCATGGCCGTGGTGGTCCTGCACGTGGTCGGCAGCGTGGTCACCGTGGCGGCGCTGGGTTCCCCTGGTTGGTGGTACGGCAATCTGTACGACGCCCTCGTGCGCTGGTGTGTGCCGGTGTTCGTGATGGTGAGCGGCGCGTTGTTGCTCGACCCGCGCAAGACCGAGGGCGTGGCCGAGTTCTACCGCAAGCGGGCGGCACGGGTCCTGCTGCCAATTGCCTTCTGGAGTGCTGTCTACATTCTTTGGAACCACCGGGGTGCCCTGGCCGAGCTGCGCGCGATGGATGTCTTGCACAGCGTTGCCAGAGGGTGGCCTCACTACCACCTGTGGTTCCTGTACATGATCCTGTGCCTGTACCTGTTCGTTCCCTTCCTGAGGACGCTGGTGCGCAACACAAGCCGGCGCGATCTGTGGTGGCTTGTGGCCTTGATGTTTGTGCTGTCTGGCGTGAACGAGTTTTCCCGCGTCTTTTCTGGCGATGGGGCGGGCCTTTTCATCAACTGGTTTCTGCCGTATCTGCCGTATTTCCTCTGTGGCTACCTGATCCAGACCAGTGACAGGAAAATCCCCCTGGCTGTGTTGATGGCGGTCTTTGGGTTGGCTGTGGCGGTCACCGCCGTGGGCTGCTACTGGCTGGGCCGCGCGCAGGGGCTGGACAGGGGACTGTATTTCTATGGCTACCTGAGCTTTTCCGTCATCCCCATGTCGATCAGCTTGATGCTGATGCTCAAACAATGCACCTTGGCGGGGGGATGGGCGCAGTGCGTTCAGAGGGTTGCTCCGTTAACGCTGGGCGTCTATCTGGTGCACCCGATTTTGCTGGAATCGTTCAGGGAATACGGTTTCAAGCCTGAGGACCACGCGCCGCTGCTCACGGTGCCGCTTGTGGCCGCTCTGGTGTTTGGTGGCGCGCTGGTGGTGGCGCTGGTGTTCCACCGTACCCCCTGGTTGAAACGACTCATTTAGGAAGACCATGCCGGACCACGTCTTCCCCGCCCTGGGAAGACGGCAAACCCCAGGCCAGGCCGCGGTCAGGCCCTGGCTTCACCGGTGACCGGGTCGTAGGCGGTTCCGTCGAAGTTGATGATGCTGTTTGTGGCCGAGTCGTAAGTGGTCAGCCGGTAGGTGTCGGCACCTTTGCCGTCCAGACCGATGTAGGGCGCTTGGGCCAGAACCAAGCGGTTGTCTTGGGGGACTACCCCATCAGCCGTCCATTTATTGCTCATCAGCCATTCAGAGGGGTTCACGCCCTCGGGCGTTGCGACGGTCCCGTCCGTGCGCATCTTGGCGAGTGTCGGGTCCATGTTGAAGCCTTCGGCCGCCAGCAGCATGTCGGGGTTCTTCTTGTAGAACGAGGCGGTCTCCGACGGCATTGCGGTCAGGTCGCTTTTGACGAGCGTCGAGCCATCCGTTGGGAACTGCGACAGTTTGCCGCTGCGAATGGCTTCGTAGTCCGCCGCAAACTCGGGGTGGTTCTTGAAGAACATGTAGCGGCCGACCACCTCCTGGTCGCCTCCGCTCAAAGACATCGCTGTCATACGCACATAGTCCGGCACTTCGTAGTCTTCGGCAAACGTATCGCCCAGACCACGCTCCCAGGCGCGGAATTCTTCCAGGTTGCTGAAGGGCGCCTTGACTGCGGCCTCGGTGGTCCCGGTGTCCGCCGCATCTTTGGTGCTGTAGAGGGCGGCGGTGGATTGGTAGGGTTTGGTTTGTGCGTCCACCGTGGTGGCCCCTGCGGTGCTGGTGCCAGTCGCTTTTCCCTGTGCGGCCTCGGCAGACAGTTGTTCCAGCGTGGTCTGCAATTCTTTGAGAAAGGTGACAGGGTCCGCGCCCGCGTGGTTCTGGGCCGTGCGCTCTGCCGCCTTGGCCGCCATGGAACTGGAGACGCCCAGGGACGTCAGCATGTTGGTGGCTTGTGAAATATCGAGCATGTTGCGACTCCTCGGGTGATCTGGCAGTCCATGGTGTGGCATCGGGTGGATCACCGGGCCGATGGGGGTTCTGTGGACGTTGCCTTGATAGTCCCTGAATTCGATCAGGCCAATCCCGGGGTAAGCAGCGGAAAAACGGTGCTTTTCGAGAGGAGGTGGCCCCCTTTGCGTCCATGGGGCGGTATGGGTAGCGAGAGGCGTTCGCACACAGCGTAAGGCGTGAGGAGTGCGACAACTACACTCACGGACTGTGTCAACGCCGCGTCGCACCTTCCCGTGAAGCCACTTGTTGCCCACCCACATTCACCCCAGCATTCACCTCCCGTCTTCCATGGTCCGACCCTTGACGCTTCCCACCGCGCCGCCACAACGTTCTTCTTCCTGGGGCAGAGGTCCTTCACATGACGCCAGCTGCTGATTTCTGGCCCGGATGTGGCTTTCAGGCGCTGGCCCGGGATGCGCGCGGCTGGCTGGTGCCCTCCGATGAATACCTGCAGTGGCTGCTTGCCCGGCCTGAACTGGCGCTGGTGCCAGAGTCCTGCGCCGCCGAGATCGCCCTGCACGAATCTCTGGCGTTATCGCCTGCACGGGTGGTTTTGTCGGCCGAACTGGCAGCGGTGCAGGACGACGACGCCCGCGAAAACTACACCGTGTTCCTGCGTTTTCGCGATGGCCTGCTGGCCGCCGGCACGCTGGAGGCGTACTACTTGCAGCTCATGCGCAGTGGGGTGGTGAACGTGCCCGCCGTGTTCATCGACGCCGTGGTGCAGGCCCTGCTGCGCAACCTGCTCGACAACTGCAACGACGCCTTCGAAGTACGCGCTGCCGAAATGCTGTTTCGGTCGCAGCGCATTACCTTGCAAGACGGGCAAATGCTGGCAGGCGACCGGGCGACGCTCGACATGCTCAACGAGACCGCGGGCCTGGGCGAGGTGGGCCGCTTGCTGCTGCAAAGCGGTGCACTGCAGCCCACGGCGCAGGTCAAGGTGCTGTCGGCCGACAATGCGGCGCAATATTGGCAGGAAAGCGACCGCCACCACTTTCTGCTCGACCTGACCCATGAGCTGACGCAGGACCTGAGCCATGGCCTGACCTTCAAGATGACCCGCGCCCGTTCTGGCCTGAAGGCGCTGGCGCGGGTGCTGGAGCGCTGGGTCAGCCACTTGCTGGGCGTGCAAGTGCAGATCGAGCCTGTGCACCAGGTCACCGACAGCGCGTGGCGCTGGCATGTGGGGCTGGATGTGGAGTCCACCGCCATCCTTAACGACCTGTACCAGGATCGGCCGGTGGATGGCGAGCGCATGGCGCGGCTGGTGAGCCTGTTCACGCTGACCTTTGCCAACCCGGCCGAGATGCGTGCCGATGTGGCGGGCAAGCCGGTGTACCTGGGGCTGGCGACCAACGCCGAGGGCGTGGTGCGCATCAAGCCGCAGAACCTGTTGCTCAATCTGCCGCTGGCATCGGTATCTTGATTGCTATTAAATTAGTAGCTTATAGCGATTGATGAATAAGCGCTAGCAGCCACTTTTTATTCAAATTTCTCCGGGTTGGATGATGGTCCTATGCTGGGCCCTCATCCAATAGTCATCAGGCTCGCGTTGCCGCCCGCTGCGGCTGTGTTCACACTCAGCGCGCGCTCGATCAACAGGCGCTCCAGCGGGATGTCCGTGGTACCGGGCTGCAGTGCCGTCACGCCCACGATAGGCCCCGCGCGGCGGGCGAGGGCGGTGCACACGGCCTGCAGCGAGGGGGCGTCGCCGTGGTGCAGCACGGCATCCAGCTCCAGCGTGCCGTCGTTCAGCGTGTTGTCCTGCAACTGGATCTGCGCCTGCACCAGCGTGGGCAATGGCGTGCGCAGGTGGGCCTGGGCGTTGGGCCACAGGGCGGTGCCACCGGTGGCGAGCACGGCCGCAGTCTGTACCAGCAGGTCGTCCACACTTTGCGCCAGGCACAGCATGCGGGCACGGGGGGCCAGGGTGTAGACGTTGCGCTCGCCCGTGGGGCCGGGAAGGGTGCGGGCGGTGCCGCTTTGGGTGTGCTTTGCAAAACGCTGGCAGGTGCTGGCCAGGGCTGCATTGCCTTGTTGCTGGGCCCATTGCTGCAAGGTGGTCAGGGGCGCCAGCAGGCGCTCGCGCACGGCGTGCTCGGGTGGCGTGGCGCGGTCAGCGTCGGCAAAGGTGCGTGCCAGCGCGTCGGCCGGGCGCTGCGACAGCAGGCGCAGCAGGTACAGCGGCCCGCCTGCCTTGGGCCCCGTGCCCGACAGTCCCTCGCCGCCAAACGGCTGCACGCCCACCACGGCGCCCACCATGTTGCGGTTGACGTACACGTTGCCGGCGTGGGCCCGGTTCACCACACGGGCAATGGTTTCGTCGATGCGGGTGTGCACGCCTTGCGTCAGGCCGTAGCCGGTGGCGTTGATCTGGTCGAGCAACTGGTCAAGGTCGTTGCGGGCGTAGCGCACCAGGTGCAGCACAGGGCCGAAGACTTCGCGTTGCAGCTCGCCGATGTGATTCAGCTCGATCAGCGTGGGGGGCACAAAAGTGCCTTGGCTGGTCGCGGTCGCAAGGTGCTGCGGGTGCTGGAACACCCGATGGCCTTGGGCCTTGAAGTTCTCGATGTGTTGGGTGATGCCCGCTTGTGCTTCGGCGTCGATCACCGGGCCCACGTCCACGCGCAGCTCGCCAGGGTTGCCCACGCGAAGTTCACCCATGGCACCTTGCAGCATCTCCACCACGCGGTCGGCGGCGTCTTCCTGCACACACAACACGCGCAGGGCGGAGCAGCGCTGGCCTGCGCTGTCAAAGGCGGACGACACGGCATCGCCCACCACCTGTTCCACCAGCGCGGACGAGTCCACGATCATCGCGTTCTGCCCGCCGGTCTCTGCAATCAGCGGGATGGGGCGGCCTGCGGCATCCAGCCGCCCGGCCACTGTACGCTGCAGGATGCGGGCGACCTCGGTGGAGCCGGTGAACATCACGCCCATCACGCGGGCGTCGCCAATCAGGCGGGCACCCACCGTCTCGCCCTGGCCGGGCAGCAACTGCACGGCGGCGCGGGGCACACCGGCCTGCCACAGAAGGCGCACGGCTTCGGCGGCGATCAGCGGGGTTTGCTCTGCCGGCTTGGCCAGCACCGGGTTGCCTGCGGCCAGTGCAGCCGCCACCTGGCCCATGAAGATGGCCAGCGGGAAGTTCCAGGGGCTGATGCAGGCTACGGGGCCCAGCGGGATATGGGTGGCGTTGTCGAAGGTGCTTTGCACCTGGGCCGCGTAGTAGCGCAGAAAGTCCACCGCCTCGCGTACTTCGGCCACGGCGTTGCTGGCGCTCTTGCCCGCTTCGCGCATCAGCAGGCCCAGCAGGGGCTGCATGCGGGCTTCGAGCAGGTCGGCGGTGCGGAGCAGGGCGACAGCGCGCTCTGCGGGCGGCGTGGCGGCCCAGGGGGCTGCTGCGGCCTGGGCGTGGGCCAGGGCCTGGTCCACGTCGGCAGTGGTGCCCTCTTGCACCTGGCCCACCACGTCGCTGTGGTTGGCGGGGTTGCGCACAGGTTGGGTCGAGCCTGCAGGGGCATCGGTGCCCAGCAGCGGGGCAGCAGTCCAGGCATGGGCGGCCGTGGCTTGCAGGGCGGTGGCCAGTTCGGTCAGCGTGTTTTCGTTCGACAGGTCCAGCCCGCGCGAGTTGGTGCGGTGGGCGCCATACAGACCCTGGGGCGTGGCAATGCGGGGGTGGGGTAAGCCCGCAGTGCCTTCCACCGCAGCTTGCTGGTCCACCATTTGCACGGGGCTCTTCACCAGCTCGTCCAGCGCAATCGTTTCATCGGCAATGCGGTTCACAAACGAGGTGTTGGCGCCGTTCTCCAGCAGGCGGCGCACCAGGTAGGCCAGCAGGGTTTCGTGCGTGCCCACGGGGGCGTAGATGCGGCAGGGGCGGCCCAGCTTGCCCGCAGTGATGGCACCCACCACCTGCTCATACAGCGGCTCGCCCATGCCGTGCAGGCACTGGAACTCGTACTGCCCGGCGTAGTAGTTGCTGCCCGCCAGTTGGTAGATGGTGGCCACCGTTTCGGCGTTGTGGGTGGCGAACTGGGGGTACACGGCCTCGGGTGCGGCCAGCAGCTTCTTGGCGCAGGCGATGTAGGAGATGTCGGTGTGCACCTTGCGCGTGTACACCGGGTAGTCTTCGAGGCCATCGACCTGAGCGCGCTTGATTTCGCTGTCCCAGTACGCCCCTTTGACCAGGCGCACCATCAGGCGGCGATGCGTGCGGCGCGCCAAGTCCACCACAAAGTCGATGACATAGGGGCAGCGCTTTTGGTAGGCCTGGATGACAAAGCCAATGCCGTTCCAGCCCGCCAGCGTGGGTTCGTGGCACAGGCGCTCCAGCAGGTCCAGCGACAGCTCCAGCCGGTCGGTTTCTTCAGCGTCGATGTTCAGGCCAATGTCGTACTGCTTGGCCAGCGCGGTCAGGCGCAGCACCAGCGGGTACAGCTCGTCCATCACACGGCCAAATTGTGCGCGGCTGTAGCGCGGGTGCAGGGCCGAGAGCTTGATGGAGATGCCCGGGCCTTCATAGATGCCGCGCCCGGCAGAGGCCTTGCCAATGGCGTGGATGGCTTGCTCGTACGAGGCGTAGTAGCGCTGCGCGTCCGCGCTGGTCAGCGCGGCCTCGCCCAGCATGTCGTATGAGTAGCGAAAGCCCTCGGCTTCCATCGTGCGGGCGTTGCGCAGCGCTTCGTCGATGGTTTCGCCGGTCACAAACTGCTCGCCCATCATGCGCATGGCCATGTCCACGCCCTTGCGGATCAGGGGCTCGCCGCCCTTGCCGATCAGGCGGCCCAGTGAGTTGCCCAGGCTGCCTTCGCTGTGCGTGGCCACCAGCTTGCCGGTGATGAGCAGGCCCCAGGTGGCGGCGTTGACGAACAGCGACGGGCTCTTGCCCAGGTGGGCATCCCACTGGCCGTGGCTGATCTTGTCGCGGATCAGCGCGTCGCGCGTGGCCTTGTCGGGGATGCGCAGCAGCGCCTCGGCCAGGCACATCAGCGCCACGCCTTCTTGCGACGACAGCGAGAACTCCTGCAGCAGCCCTTGCACGATGCCCGCGCGCCCGGCGCTGGCCTTGCGTTCGCGCAGCGCCTTGGCAATGCGCAGGGCCAGTTGTTCGGCCGACGCGGCTTGGTCTGCAGGCAGTCGGGCCTGCGCCAGCAGCGGGGCCAGGGTTTCGGGCTCGGGGCGGCGGGTAGCGACGGTGATGGCGGCGCGCAGCGGGTTGGAGCGCGGCGTGCGGGGCGCGAAGTCTGCAAACGGGGCGGAGGGCTGCGTCATGACGGAGTCTTTCAGGGGTTTGGCGGGGCCCAACACGGGGGAAAGTGTTGGTGGGGCGCGTTATTGGCGATGATCCTTGGGTTGGTGGTGAATAAATGGTCGAAAATTGGCTTCTACACCGAATTAATCGCTAATCAAGATGCAAACAGAACCCGATCTGGACCGGATTGACCGCAAGATCCTGTCAATCCTGCAGGAAGACGGCCGCATTGCCAACCTCAAGCTGGCCGAGGCGGTGGCCCTGTCGCCCACGGCCGTGCTGGCGCGGGTGCAGCGCCTTACGCGCGATGGCTTCATCCTGGGCTACGAGGCGCGCCTGAATCCCCTGAAGCTGGGCGCGGGCATGCTGGTGTTTGTGGAGGTGCTGCTGGACCGCACCACGCCCAATGTGTTCGACCAGTTCAAGGCCGCCGTGCAGGTGCACCCCGAAATCATGGAATGCCACATGGTGGCGGGCGGGTTCGACTACCTGCTCAAGACGCGATCCGCCGACATGAATGCCTACCGCGTGTTTGCGGGCAACGTGCTGTGGCAACTGCCCGGCGTGCGCGAGACGCGGACCTATGCGGTGATGGAAGAGGTCAAGCACACCAACCATCTGCATCTGCGGTGAATGCCACGGGGTTCGTGATGCCGCGCCGCAGCCTCCAGCGGCCACATTGGCGTTGCCTGCCAAAGCCCGCATAATGCCCGGCAGACCTGTCAGATTGAGGAGAAGAACCATGATCCGCTTTCCATACGCTGCTGCTGCCCTGCTGGCGGCGGCCTTTTTCAGCCAGTCGGCTGCAGCCTCGTGCTACGTGGTTTACGGCCCCGACCAGGACATCGTGTACCGCGCCCCCCAGCCCCCGGTGGACCTGTCCTACCAGATCCACCAGACCCTGCCACAGGTTGCCCCGGGCTCCACACTGGTGTTCTCGCCTGACAACCACAACTGCGACCTCCCCATCAACAAGCTTCCCCTGGCGTCTGCTCAAGGGGCTACGGGCTCCATGGGCATGGGCGGTCGTCCCGCCCGCGCAGACCGCAGCTGAGCGCCCGGTTCAGGGGCCCGTGCGGGGGCTGTCCCGGGCCTGAGACAATCGGGGGATGAGCGAACCGAAAGAACTATCCCCCTCGTTTGAACCCACCGCGCAGGATTCCCAGAGCGACTTGCCCGAAGGCTGGCTGCAAGTGCAGTCCATGGACCTGGATGCCCAGGGCGTTGCCCGCAAGCCCGACGGCAAGGTGATCTTCATCGACGGTGCCCTGCCGTTCGAGCTGGTCACCGCCAACACCCACCGCAAAAAGAACAACTGGGAGCAGGCCAGCCTGGTGGCGATTCACCGCGAATCGTCGCAGCGTGTGCGCCCCGGCTGCCAGCACTTTGGCCTGCACGCCGGTGCCTGCGGTGGCTGCAAGATGCAGCACCTGCACGTGGGCGCCCAGGTTGCCGTCAAGCAGCGCGTGCTCGAAGACAACCTCTGGCACCTGGGCAAGGTCAAGGCCCAGACCATGCTGCGGCCCATCGAAGGCCCGTCCTGGGGTTATCGCTACCGCGCCCGTTTGTCGGTGCGCCATGTGATCAAGAAGGGCCAGGTGCTGATCGGCTTTCACGAACGCAAGAGCCGCTATGTGGCCGACATGCAGCAGTGCCCCGTGCTGCCCCCCCATGTGGACGCCATGCTGATGCCCTTGCGCGCGCTGATTGCCGGCATGGATGCGCGCGACACCTGCCCCCAGATCGAACTGGCCTGCGGCGACACCGTAACCGCGTTGGTGCTGCGGCACCTGGAGCCGCTGAGTACGGATGACCTCGCCCGGTTGCGCGCCTTTGCGGCCGAACACCACGTGCAATGGTGGCTGCAGCCCAAGGGGCCCGACACGGTGAAGCTGCTGGACGAAGGGGGCGAGCTGCTGTCTTATGCGCTGCCGGACTTTGGCATCACCATGCCGTTCAAGCCCACCGACTTCACCCAGGTGAACCCGCACATCAACCGCGTGCTGGTGTCGCGTGCGCTGCGCCTGCTGGATGTGCAGCCGCACGAACGCGTGATCGACTGGTTTTGCGGTTTGGGCAATTTCACGCTCCCGCTGGCCACACAGGCGCGCGAGGTGCTGGGCATCGAAGGCAGCGAGGCCCTGGTGGCCCGTTCGCGCGAAAACTATGCATTGAATCAGGCCGTGGCGCCTGACCATAAAGCGCTAGCAGCTACTGATTTTGTAGCGCGCAACCTGTTCGAGATGACCCCGGAAATGCTGGTGGCCGACGGATCTGCCGACAAATGGCTGGTGGACCCACCCCGCGAAGGGGCGTTTGCCCTGGCCAAGGCCCTTGCCGACATCGAGCAGGCGCGCATCGGCGCCGAAGGCGCGGGTCTGCTGCCAACGGGGGCGGAGGGCTGGGCCCCGCCGAAACGCATCGTCTACGTGAGCTGCAACCCCGCCACACTGGCGCGCGACGCCGGGCTGCTCGTGCACCTGGCAGGCTACCGGTGCACGGCAGCGGGCATGGTGAACATGTTCCCGCACACGGCACACGTTGAGAGCATGGCGGTGTTCGAGCGCGACTGAGCGAAGGGGGGGAGGCCGACGACGGGGCTCCCTGCGTCCTCAGGTGTCGATGCGGGACGGGCTAGCTGCGATTGCGGCTGGCAGCCGGGTCGCGTGGCTCGGTTTCGATGTCGCTGGATCGTTCGGTGCGCTCGGGTTTCTCGACCTTGCCGAGCACTGACGGTGCGCCTTCGATCTTGTTTTCGCGCATGTAGGCGTCCATGTCCTTCCACCCGGCAAACACCGAGGCCTTGGGGGCCTTGGGGTTCAAGGTGTAGCAGTCTTCCAGGCCCCGCAGCGCGTGGCGGCAGGCGCCGCCGATGGCCTTGGCTTCCTCCTCGCGCTGGGCGACGCGCGGATCCGGGCCCAGGCCGGGAATCTTGTCGCAGGCAGTCAGCAGCAGGATGCTGGAAAGAGCCAGCAGCCGTAGTGCGGTGGAGGAAGGTTTGCGATACATGTACTTGCATTATCGGCACGCCGTGCGCGCTATTGAGCCCCGGGCTGTGCAAAGCCGCAAGAAAAAAGGCTCCCGAAGGAGCCTTTGAGGCAAATCACCTGCTTGCAGGTGCGCGGGTTACTCGCGCTCCCCGCCCATGATGCCCAGCAGGGCCAGCAGGCTCTGGAACACGTTGAAGATGTCCAGATACAGCGCCAGCGTAGCGCTGATGTAGTTGGTTTCGCCGCCGTCCAGGATCTGCTTCAAGTCATACAGCATGTAGGCGCTGAAGATGCCGATGGCCGCCACCGAGATCGCCATCATGCCGACCGAGGAGCCCACGAACACGTTGATGACAGCGCCGACCATGAGCACCAGAGCGCCCACCATCAGCCACTTGCCCATGCCCGACAGATCGCGCTTGATCACGCTGGCCAGGCTGGCCATCACGAAGAACACGCCTGCGGTGCCGGCAAACGCCGTCATGATGAGGTCGGTACCGTTCTTGAAGCCCAGCACCATGCCGATCAGGCGCGAGAGCATGAGGCCCATGAAGAACGTGAAGGCGAGCAGCACAGGCACGCCAGCGGCCGAGCGCTTGGTCTTTTCGATCGCGAACATGAAAGCGAACGCGCCGCCCAGGAACACGATCAGGCCCACGCCGCCGCGCAGCGACTGGGTGATGCCTGTGGCAACGCCCACCCAGGCGCCGAGCACCGTGGGGATCATGCTCAGTGCGAGCAGCCAGTAAGTATTGCGAAGCACCTTGTGGCGCTCTTCCTGCGAGATGCCATAGCCCGCAGAGTGGCCCAGGGTGGTGACTTGGTCATTCATCTTGTGTCTCTCCTTGTTGGCCTGCACAACGCAGACATGACAAATTTTAGGTGGTGATGGTTTTTGGCCCTGCAATACCCGCATCCGGTCACCTACTTTTGGTAAGGGTTCTTTCACCCTGATTGGGGGTGAAGGGCGGTTGGGATGCCGCTATGCTTGCCGCTTCTTGTGCCGGGCTGGCCCGTTGGCAGCCCGCACAGCCTCCATTTCATCTCTCTATTTCTCTACTTTTCCATTTCTCGGATCGCACCATGAAAACCAAACACGAACTCGAACTGGCCGACGTCAAGGCCGTCGCCGCAGCGGCCGAAGCCGAAGCCCTCAAGAACAACTGGGCAGTGACCATCGCCATCGTCGATGACGGCGGCCATCTGCTGTGGCTGCAGCGCCTTGATGGCGCCGCAGCGGTGTCGTCCCACATCGCCCCTTCCAAAGCGCGCACGGCCGCTTTGGGGCGCCGTGAGAGCAAGGTGTACGAGGACGTGATCAACGGTGGCCGCACATCCTTCCTGAGCGCCCCCACCATCGACGGCCTGCTCGAAGGCGGCGTGCCGATCCTCAAGGACGGCCAGTGCCTGGGCGCCGTGGGCGTGAGCGGTGTGAAGTCCACGGAAGATGCGCAGATTGCCCGCGCCGGGATTGCAGCGCTGGGGCTTTGATACCCGCGGGTCGCTGGAGATTGCTATAAAAATAATAGCTGCTAGCGCTTTTCCATCAAGCGCTAGCAACCAAAAATGCTTTAAACCTTCAGGGCAGACCTGCATCTCCCCTAAAAAAACCGGCCACTGGCCGGTTTTTTTATGGGGTTCGATGAATCCTGGGGCGAGGAGAGCTGGGGAGAAAAAAAGCCTGGCTACGCGGGCGAACCCGTTGGCTGGCAAAAACGACCCTTTCGAGCTTGTTGCAAGCCCGGGAGTCGCCCCACGATGAAACTTGGTTCCTGGTGCAATTACTTGGTGAGGATGAGCTTGCCCAGCTTGGTGGCCTGCAGGCGATATACCGAGCCGTTGTGGCTGATCGCTACCGCTTTCTGACCCTGAAGCAGGGCACTGCTGTCCACGGCGCCAGCTACTGCGTCGGCAGGGTGGGGCGTGTCCCGATCCGTGCGTGGCACGGGCAGATCTGAAGGGGCAGTACGCAGGAGCGAGGCGGCGGTCAGTGTGGCTTGCATGAAGAGTATTCCTGTTGCGTTGCAGTGCGTTTTGTTAATGATAACGATTCGCAATTACGAGTCAAGCGGGTTTGGTGTTTCTTTTTGTTGTTTTTTATGGCCTGTGCGACCCTGAAAAGACTTTGAACAGGTTCTGAGGGCCTTCAACGCCTGTGCCCGGGCAGCGTTGCTGCACCGGGCACAGGCGTAAAAGCGTTCTTAAAGGTGACCTGCAGGCGGTGTTGATTCGGGCGAAATGGATTCACTGCGCCTGAAAACTCCGACCCACTCAGGACTGGGGCTCGGTCACGAACCCAATCTTGCGCACGCCAGCGCGCTGCGCTGCGGCCATGGCCTGGGCTACGAACTCGTAGCGCACGTTCTTGTCGCCCCGGATGTGCAGGTCGGGCTGGGGTTCCTTGGCGGCCTCGGTCTGCAGGCGGGGGAAGAGTTCTTCCTCCGTGACCTCGAACTCGTTCCAGAAGTACTTGCCATCGGCCGACACCGACAGGCGCACGGTCTCGGGCTTGATGTTCTCGGGCTGGTTGGTGGCGCGGGGCAGGTCCACGTTCACCGAGTGTTTCATCACCGGCACGGTGATGATGAAGATGATGAGCAGCACCAGCATGACGTCCACGAGGGGCGTCATGTTGATCTCGTTCATCACGTCATCGGCATCGTCTTGGGTTCCGAAGGCCATGGCTTAGCCACCTTTCTTCATGGGCAGGACCTTGCCTTGCTCGCCGGGCGCATTCACGCGGGCGCCGGTCACAAAGTAGGCATGCAGGTCGTGCGCAAAGCTGTTGAGGCCGCCCAGGATGGACTTGTTGCCACGCACCAGCGCGTTATAGCCCAGCACGGCAGGGATGGCCACGGCCAGGCCCAGGGCGGTCATGATCAGCGCCTCGCCGATGGGGCCGGCCACTTTGTCGATGGTGGACTGGCCCGAGGTGCCAATGGCCAGCAGTGCGTGGTAGATGCCCCAGACGGTGCCGAACAGGCCGATGAACGGCGCAGTGGAACCCACCGAGGCCAGGATGGCCAGGCCGGATTGCAGGCGTGCAGTGAACTCGTCAATGCAGTTGCGCAGGCAGCGGGTGACCCAGTCGCTCACGTCCAGGCTGTCGTGCAAGTGGGCTTTGGTGTTGCGGTGGTGGGCGGTGGCTTCGCGGCCTTCCAGCGCCAGGTGGCGGAAGGGGTTGGTGGGGTCGGCGCCCAGCTTGGTCAGGCCGGCGGCAAAGTCTTCGCTGTGCCAGAAATCCTGGGCGGCGCGGGCGTGTTTCTTGAACTTGATGATGTCCAGCGCCTTGATGAGGATGACGATCCACGATGCCAGCGACATGGCCAGCAGCAGGATGGCGACGGCGCGGGTGACAAAGTCACCCTGGATCCAGACGTTGGCGATGCCGAATTGCGATTCCATGAGAAAACTCCCTAAAGCGATGATTGGTGGTGAATGCGGTTATTCGAGAACGAAATTGACAGGGACCAGGTTCCACATGGTCTCGGGCACGCCGTTGCGTTTGCCCGGCACGAAGCGCCAGCGCATGACGGCCTCCTGGGCCTGCCGGTCCAGGCGGTCGAAGCCGCTGGACTTGTTGATTTCCACCTTCTGCGGGGTGCCGTCGATGCCGATCAGTACGCGCAGCACCACCTTGCCCTGTTCGCCCATGCGTTTGCTGATGGCGGGGTAGCTGGGCTTGGGGTTGTTCAGGTAAGCGGCGTCGCTCGACGGCAGCTCGATCTTGGGCGGTGCGGGCGGAGCCGGGGGGGCTGGCGCAGGCGCTGGCGGGGCCACGGGCGCCTCAATGGGCGGCGCAGGTGGCTGGGGTGTGGTGATGCCCGTGGGGGCGTTGGGCGCCGGGGTGGGGTCGGCAATGGCCACGGGCATGGGTGCAGGGCGTGGAGCCACCTTGGGGGCGGGCTTGGGCGGTGGGGGTGGCGCTGGCGGCGGGGGGGTGACCTTGGGCGGAGCGGGGGGCGCGATGAACTCCGTCAGCAGTTCTGCTGGCACGATGACTTCGGCGGCCTTGCGCAGCAGGCCCGATTGCAGGGCCCAGAGGCCCGCAACATGCAGTGCGACGACGGAGCCCACGATCACGGTATTGCGGCTGAGCCCCCCGGGGGTGGCAAATCGATCTGGGTGAGACATAAAAATGATAGCAGCTAGCGCTTGTGAATCAAGCGCTAGCGCCCTAAAAGACCTCGATTATTTGCGAAAGATCCACCAGGCCGAGCCTGCGACGAGGATCAGGCTGCCTGCGAGTGTAGAGAGGAGTTCCATGACTTGCTTTCCAGGATGGAGCTGGCAAGCTGGATCGTTTTCGGCGCTGCCTCATTGTGCAGGGCGGCCACCGGACTCGATGCACTGCACTGCGCCACCACATCCCGGGCGCAGCTTTCGCAGCACCCGCATTGGGTGGCCACGCCCAGTTCGAACTGGATTTCGTCAAAGCTCATGCCTGCACGTGCGTGGCGGGCAATCTCACGGTCGGAAATCCGGCGGCAAACACAGACGATCATGGCGGCAGGCAGTGTGGCTGGCTGTTGAAGGTGGTCTTATTATAAATACGAATCTATCGCATTTGCAATAAATCATTCCTGCCGTCAGGGGGAAGGGCGTTGATCGCCATCAACACTTCTCACCGGCCCAAGGCTATTCGCCAGCGGCCACGGCGGCGGCCCTCACCGGTTGGGGCGAAGGGCTGCGTCTTCTCCGACATCCAACAGCGCAGGCGTGGCGTCGGCCAGCGTGGCGCAGCCGGTGAGCGCCATGGCAACTTCGAGCTCGTCGCGCAGCAGGCGCAGCACATGGGCCACGCCCGTGGCCCCGGCATTGGCCAGGCCCCACACGGCGGGGCGCCCCACCAGCACGGCCGAAGCGCCCAGGGCTATAGCCTTGAGCACATCGGTGCCGCGCCGGACGCCGCCATCCACCAGCACCGGCACCGCCCCGCCCACGGCCTGCACCACGCGGGGCAGGGCGGTGGCGGTGGCGGGGGCGGTGTCCAGCGTGCGGCCGCCGTGGTTGGAGACGATCACGCCCGCTGCACCCGCTGCCATGGCCTGGCGCGCGTCGGCCGGGTGCAGCACGCCCTTGAGCAGCACAGGCAGGCGGGTGATGGACCGCAGCCAGGCCACGTCGTCCCAGGTGGGCGCCTGGTGCAGCAGGCCGTCAAACAGCGCGCTCTGGCCGGGGCGCAGGTCGGGCTGTGGGGCGGGGGGCAGGCCCGCTAGGTTGACCGGGCCCACGCCGGGCGGCAACCGGAAGCCCGCGCGCCGTTCGCGGTCGCGCACGCCGCTGGCGGGCGCATCCACCGTGAGTACCAGGGCTTCGTAGCCCGCCGCCTCGGCCCGCTGCACCAGCGCCTGCGTAAAGCCCCGGTCGTGCTGCAGGTACAGCTGGAACCACAGCGGGCCGCGCCCGGGGTCGGGCTGTACCGCGTTGGCAACGGCTTCGAGCGACACGCTGGCCTGGGTGCTCAGCACCACGCCCGCGCCCAGTGCAGCCGCTGCATAGGCCATGGCCAGTTCTCCATCGGGGTGGGCCAGGCGCTGGAAGGCGACCGGGGCCAGTAGGATGGGGTGGGCCAGCGTGCGCCCCAGCAGCTGCACCCGGGTGTGGCCGCCCGGCAGCGGCCGCAGCACGCGGGGCCACAGAGGCAGGGCGTCCCAAGCGCTGCGGTTGGCGCGCAGCGTAATCTCGTCGCCCGCGCCCCCGCTGAAGTAGGCCCAGGCGTTGTCGTCCAGCTGCTGGCGTGCCAGCAGTTCATGGTCGGCCAGGTTGGCGATCTCGGGCGGCAGCCTGTGGCGGGCGGGGGTGTCAGTCATGCCAATGAAAAAAGCACCTTGCGCTCGTTCAGTATGCGCGAGGTGCTATTGAAATAGGAGTAAATCTGGCAAGGCAGGGGGCTACGGCGCAAGGGGCCGTGGAGCCTGAATGCCAGGAGAGGCGGGTCACACATCGGCCCACATGCGCAGCAGGTTGTGGTACGTGCCCGAGAGCGCAATGACCGCCGTGTCCGTCTCGCCCACGCTCTGGCGCAGCCGCAGCAGCGACATGTCCATGTCGAACAGCAGTTGCCGCTGCTCCAGCCCGCGCACCATGCTTTCGACCCAGAAGAAGCTGCTGATGCGCTGCCCGCGTGTGACGGGCGACACCTGGTGCACCGTGCTGCTGGGGTACAAAACCATGTCGCCCGCCGGGAGCTTGATGCGTTTTTCGCCCCAGGCTTCGGTGGCCACGAGTTCGCCGCCTTCGTATTCGTCGGGCGGGGTGAGGAACAGCGTGCACGACAGGTCGCTGCGCACCCAGCCGTTGTCGGCCTTGGAGTGCATGACGGCGCTATCGACATGCTTGCCGTAGGCGTTGGCGCCACCGCCGTAGTGGTTGAACAGCGGGTTGTAGATGCGGCGTGGCAGGGCGGCTGAGAAAAACAGTGCGTTGCGGTGCAGCGCTGCCTTGACCAGGCCCTGCAGCTGGGCCGACAGCTCGCTGCCCTGGGCCAGTTGCCGGTTGTTCTTCTGGTGCACGGCCTGGCCGCCTGCGCTGCGGGCGCCATCCACCCAGGGGGTGTCGGGGGCCCAGAGCTGTTGCCGGAAGAAGGCGACTTCTTCGGCGGTGAGAACGTGGGGAATGTGCAGAAACATGGAGGCCGATTGTGACTCCGCCCCAGTGAAGGGGCGGAGTCGTTTCGTCAGAACATCAGCGCATCAGCGCATCGAATGTCAGAAGCGCGTCTTGATGGACACCTGCACGGCGCGGGGTGCGCCCGGCGTGTAGAAGCCACGGTACAGGCCGTCGGCGTAGGTGCGGTCGAACAGGTTGCTCACGTTCAGCTTGAGCGTGGTCTTGTCGTCAAACGCGTACTCGGCCATGGCGTCCATCACGGCAAAGCCGCTGGCGTACACCGCACGCGAACCCTCGGGGTTCTGCTTGCTGCGGTAGGTCAGGCCAGCGCCCACGCGCAGCTTGGACGTGACGGCATAGGTGCTCCACACGCTGCCGCTGTGCTTGGGCGTGAGGCCGGGGCGATCGCCCTGCACCTGGGCACCGCCGCCGTTGGCGGCCAGCGCCACGTTGCTGCGGTCGATCTTGGCCGAAGGAATCCAGGTGTGGTTGGCGAACACTTCCCACTGGGGCGTGAGGCGGCCAGCCAGGTTGAATTCCATGCCGGTTGCGTGGCGCTTGCCGGACAGCAGTTCTTGCGCGGCTGCGGTGTCGGGGTCGGTGTTGCGCTCGTTGTACTTCTCGCTGCGGAACACGGCCACACCCAGCAGCGCGCGGCGCTCGAACAGCTCGAACTTGCTGCCGATCTCGAAGTTGCGGCTCTTCTCGGGGTCGGTGTTGGCCGTGCGGGACGTGTTGGCGCCGGGGTTGCCAAACTGGTAGGTGTCGCCCGAGGTGTTGTACGAGGTGCCGAACGACGCGTAGTACGAGACCAGCTCGCTGGGCTGGAACAGCAGGCCCACGCGCGGGCTGACCAGACTGTCTGAGCGGGAGTTGCTCAGGGCTCCGGTAGCGTTCTTGTAGGAGGCCTTGAAGTTGTCATAACGCAGGCCGCCCACCAGCTTCAGGGTGTCGTTCAGCGCCATCGTGTCCTGGAAGTACAGGCCCAGGTTGCGCGACTTGAAGGTGTTCCACTGCACGGGCGCACGGCCATCGGTTACCCAGGCGCCATCGTTGGGCGAACCCACGGTAGTGGTGGGGCGGGTGGTGGTGTTGGGGTAGTTCTGGTTGCGCTTGGCGTCGTCGTCGAAGTAGTCGACGCCTGCCAGCACGGCGTGCTTCTTACCGCCCCAGTTGAAGGTGTTGCTGTAGTCGCTTTGCACCTGCAGCACGTCGCTTTCGCCCAGTCGGCCCTTGGAGCCACGCGTCAGCACGGTGTTGCCGTTGATCTGATCGAGCGTGATGGCGCTGTTCTGAAAGCCGATGGTGCTGGCCAGCAGATCGCGCTCATACGTGCCGTAGCGCAGGCGCGTGTTCAGCTCGCCGTTGTTGTCAAAACGGTGAATGTGGCCCAGCGTGACGTGCTGCGCCGAGGTGTTGTTGTGGTCGCTGGCCAGGCCGTAGTAGTTGCGGGCTTCCAGCGGCGTGTTGATCTTGCCGTCCACCACGCGCCAAGGGTGGTTGTACAGCGGGCGGCCCTTGGATTCGAGGTAGTACAGGCCGATGGAGAACTCATCGCGCGTGCCGATACCCCAGGCGAACGTGGGCGCAATGCCGCGCTTGTCCTGCTTGGCGCCGTAGTTGTCGAACTCCTGCACCATGGCGTTCAGCCGGAAGGCCGCGTTTTCGCCGGTCTTGAAGTTGAAGTCGCCCGTGGCGCGGTGGTATTGGCCGGTGCCGTAGGTGTACGAGGCTTCGTGCTGGTCGATCAGCAACGGGGCCTTGTTGACCTGGTTGACCACGCCACCGGTCGATCCCTTGCCAAACAGCATCGAGGCAGAACCCTTGAGCACTTCGACGCGGTCCAGGTTGAAGGTGTCGCGCTCGATCAGCGGGGCGTCCTTCATACCGTCCACATAGATGTCGCCGGCCTGGCCCAGCGAGAAGCCGCGCAGGCGCACGTCTTCTTCACCCGTTTCGCCCGACTGGAAGGTCACGCCCGCGGTGTTGCGCAGCACCTCGCGGAAGTCGTCCATGTTGCGGTCGTTCATCTGCTTTTCGGTGAACACCGTCACGGACTGGGGAATGTCCTTGATGTCCTGCTTGCCCTTGCCGACCGTGGTCTTCTTGAGCAGCAAGGTGTCTTTGCCTTGCACTTCGGCGGCTTCTTTCACCGTCACGGTGGACAGGGTGGTTTCCTGGGTGCCGGTCTGTGCCATGGCGCCCACAGAGGCAGCCAACATGAGTGCGCCCAGCGGGAGCAGGGCCTTGTCGGACGACAGGCCGCGCGGTGTGGTGGACACGAAGGAAGGAGAGGATTGTTGTGGGCGCAGCACGGAGCTGCGGCGCTGAGCGCGTGGTTTTGCCAAGATGGCCTCCGTCGGTGGGGATGTGCTGATGGCGCGCGGGGCGCCAGGCGCAGGCGAGAGGCAGTGGCTAGATCAACATGGCTGTGCTTCGACTTGCTTCATTATGTTACATCAAATGCGGGTCATTCTCATTTGCATTGATGTTAATGCGCCACAGTCTGCCGGAGTACAGGCGAAAAAAAGCCGGCTGAGCCGGCTTTGTTGGTGCACCAGGTGCGGGGGATTATTTGACGTGCTTGCCAATCAGGCCAGCCAGCTCAAACATCGAGACCTGGGGCTTGCCGAACAGCTCCTTGAGCTTGGCATCGGCGTTGATGTTGCGCTTGTTGGTGGCGTCCTGCAGGTTGTTGGCCTTGATGTAGACCCACAGCTTGCTGATGATCTCCGTGCGTGGCAGCGGTGCCGAGCCCACCACGGCGGCCAGCGCGGGGCTGGGCGTGAGCGCTTTCATGAAAGCAGCGTTGGGGGTGCGCTTCTTGGCGGGGGCAGCAGCCGTCTTGGCTGCGGGGGCTGTTTTTGCCGGAGCTTTTTTTGCAGTTGCCATGTTGGGTTTTCCTTGTTGGAAGTAAATTTTCACCAGCGAAAACTAGGCTTTCCCACTGGCAGGCTGATGCTACTGGGAAAAAAACGCGTTTCCAAGGGAGAAACGGCTTTTTTTGCCTCGATTTGTAGCCGTGGTGCCGCGTGCAGGCCAATAAGTTGCCCACGCTGCGCTCCTGCCTTGACAAAGCGGCCTGCGCGGGCCGCGTTTGAGGGCCCGCCCCTGGGGCTGTATGACAATGCGGGGCCGCCTCCTAACCGCTTTCCCTGTTGTTCATTCCGCCTGAAAGGCTTTCGAAACATGACTGCTGCACCTTCCTCCACTCCCTTCAGCACCTGTGATTTTTGCGACGAGCACAAGGGTGATATGAGCGGGTCTTTCCGCGTTTTGCCCCCCGTTTTCCAGAGTTTTGGCGGTGTGGCCGCGTTTGCGGGCCCCGTGAGCACCGTCAAGTGCCATGAGGACAACACGCAGGTCAAGGCTGCTGTGGAGTCACCGGGTGATGGCCGCGTGCTGGTGGTGGATGGGGGTGGATCGCTGCGCCGCGCTCTGGTGGGTGGAAATCTGGCGGCTGCCGCTGCGCGCAATGGCTGGGCCGGCCTGGTGGTGGATGGCTGCGTGCGTGACGTGGCCGAACTGAACGCGGCAGCCGTCGGCCTTCGTGCGCTGGGGTTGATGCCATTGCCCACCGAGCGCCGTGGCGAGGGGCAGCGCGATGTGGCCGTGCAGATCCAGGGGGTCTGGGTGCGGCCGGGCGACTGGCTGTATGCCGATGCGGATGGCATCGTGGTCAGCACACAGCCCTTGGCTGCGTAGCGATCTTGGTCGGGCTGCCGTCAGCCTGCTTGGTTGTCCCGTCGGCCCACACGCAGCGCGGTGCGTGAGGGCAGGGTGGCCAGCAGCATGCTGGCCAGCGCGATGGCAAAAGCCGCCCATTGCCAGCCGGTCAGTGATTCGCCCAGCACCAGCACGCCGACCAGGGCCGCGCTCACTGGCAACATGACCGAGAAGACGCCGCCCTGGGCAGCCGGCACGGCCTTGAGCCCGGTCATCCAGAGCCACACCGTCCACACGCAGGCGGCCAGCGCGTAGAACACCAGCAGCGTCCAGGTGCCCCAGCCTACGGCGGCAAAGTCAAAATGCCAGGCGGCGCACAGCCCGAACGGCGTGGACAGCACAAAGCCCCACAGGTTGATGAGCGAGGTGATGCGCTTGGGGCCCAGACTGCTGGTGAGCATCTTGCCGATCACCGTGTAAGCAGCTTCGCACATCACCGCGCCCAGCAGCAGCAAGGGCCCCAACCATGCAAGGTTTTGAGTGTTTTGGGCGCCTGGCGCTTGTCCAATATGCGCTGAATGCTCTTGTTTTGATAGCGAAAACAAGGCAATCCCCGCCACGGCACAGACCACGGCGGCCCAGGTGCGTGGCGCCACGCGTTCGCGCAAAAAGAGCCAGCCCATCACCGCCACCGCGGCGGGAATCGCGGCCAGGGTCACTCCGGCCGTGACCGCATCGGTGAGGCTCACGCCATAGATCATGCAGATGGTGAACAGGAAGTTGCCCAGAAACGACTGTAGAAACAGCAGCCGCCAGGTTTGTGGGGTGAGGGGTGGCTCATCCACTGGTTTGCGGAGCCAATGCAGCATGGCCGCGCCACCAATGCCAAAACGCATCCATGCGAGCAGAAAAACCGGCAGCACGGCGGCCAGCGGTTTGGACAGCGCCACGTAGCTGCCCACCAGCGCCATGCTGAGGGCCAGGCATAGGTAGGCAAAGGGGCGGCTGGGAGTGGTGTTCACTAGACTGGTGATCGCTCAACGAAAAGGAGGTGCGCATCATGCCCGACGAAACCCCGCCCGCCAGCTCTGCACGCCATGTCTTTGTCTATGGCACCTTGCGGCGCGGCGGATCCAATGACATCACCCGCCTTCGCCCGGCGCCAAGATTCATGGGGGCCGCCCAGGTGCCTGGGGTGCTCTACCACCTGGGGGCCTATCCCGGCATGGCGTTGGGCGGGCCCCTGGGGGTGGTGCACGGGGAGGTGTATGCCATCGAGCCAGCGCTGGAAGCCGTACTGGACGAGATCGAGGACCTGGGGGCGACCCCCAGTGACGAGTATGTGAAGCGCGAGATCGTGGTTGATGTGGGCGGGCAGGGCGTGCCTTGCCTGGTCTATGAGATCAATCCCCGGTATGTAGTCTCTGCACCCCGGATTGCCGGGGGGGACTGGCTGCAAGCGCCGCCTTTGGCCGTGTTGTGAATGATGATCTTTTTTTTTGTAATGCGGAATTTTGATTCCTCAATGTGGAATACGATAGATGTTGCATTGCCGCATTTTTTCTCGATATGAGAAATCAATTTCTGTATTGAGAAATGCTGTGGTTAAGTTGTTGTTTTTCAAAGAGAAAATTTATCTCTTCTATAAGACATAAGAGCTTGCGCAAGTCTTATAGAAGACTTAAAGTTGTCTCCAAGGGCGGCACAAGCAGCCCGGCGTTTTCAACCAACCTCTGGAGTGATCTCATGCCCCAATCCCTCAACGAACAACTGAGCCGCGAACAGCAAATTGCCGCCCTGGAAAAAGACTGGGCGACCAACCCCCGCTGGAAGGGTGTGAAGCGCGGTTACAGCGCTGCCGACGTGGTGCGTCTGCGCGGCTCGTTGCCCATTGAGCACACGCTGGCCAAGCGCGGCGCTGAAAAGCTGTGGGACAAGATCAACGGCGGCGCCAAGAAGGGCTACGTGAACGCCTTCGGCGCCATCTCTGCTGGTCAGGCCATGCAGCAAGCCAAGGCAGGCCTCGAAGCCGTGTACCTGTCGGGCTGGCAAGTGGCCGCTGACGGCAACACCAGCGAAACCATGTACCCCGACCAGTCGCTGTACGCCTACGACTCGGTGCCCACCATGGTTCGCCGCATCAACAACACCTTCAAGCGCGCTGACGAAATCCAGTGGGGCCGTGGCATCAACCCCGGCGACAAGGAATTCATCGACTACTTCCTGCCTATCGTGGCCGATGCAGAAGCCGGTTTCGGTGGCGTGTTGAACGCCTTCGAACTGATGAAGAACATGATTCAGTCGGGCGCTGCGGGCGTTCACTTTGAAGACCAACTGGCTGCCGTGAAGAAGTGCGGCCACATGGGCGGCAAGGTGCTGGTTCCCACCCAAGAAGCCTGCGAAAAGCTGATCTCCGCACGTTTCGCGGCCGACGTGATGGGGGTGTCCACCATAGTGCTGGCCCGTACCGATGCAGAAGCGGCCAACCTGATTACTTCTGACCACGATGCCAACGACAAGCCTTTCCTGACCGGTGAGCGCACCCAAGAAGGTTTCTACCGCGTCAAGAACGGTCTGGAACAAGCCATCAGCCGTGGCGTTGCTTACGCTCCCTACGCCGATCTGGTGTGGTGCGAAACCGGCGTGCCAGACATTGGCTTCGCCCGTGAGTTCGCCCAAGCCGTGCACGCTGCCTGCCCCGGCAAGCTGCTGTCGTACAACTGCTCGCCTTCCTTCAACTGGAAGAAGAACCTCAACGACACACAGATCGCGTCCTTCCAGGAAGACCTGTCTGCGTTGGGCTACAAGTACCAGTTCATCACGCTGGCCGGTATCCACATCAACTGGTTCAACACCTTCCAGTTCGCCCACGCTTACGCCAACGGCGAAGGCATGAAGCATTACGTCAACATGGTGCAAGAGCCTGAATTTGCTGCACGTGACAAGGGTTACACCTTCGTGTCGCACCAGCAAGAAGTGGGCGCAGGCTACTTCGACGACGTGACCACCGTGATCCAGGGCGGTTCTTCCTCCGTGAAAGCCCTGACCGGTTCCACCGAAGAAGAACAGTTCCACTAAGCACCGTTCTCGGATAATCGGAAGCCGGGTCTCTGCAAAGAGACTCGGCTTTTTCATTTGGAGGAGGGCAGGGTCTATGTCTGTGCAGTTTTCATTCCCCGAGTTTGGCAATTTGCAGTCGCCAACGCCGGTGAACAAGGCCAAGATCAGGGGCGAGCTGGAACCGTACTCACTGTTTTTTTCCATTTTTCCGCCGCCAGACGATGCGGTGGAAATTTTCAGCTTCGCCAGTTCTTTGCTCAAGGCGCAGGGACTGACAGGCAAACCGTTGTTGCCACATCGACTGCATGTGACGCTGCATGACTTGGGTAATTTTGCAGAGTTGCCGCTAGATATCGTCGAGAGGGCTGTCCGAGCTGGCAATGCGCTGGCCGGTGATGCGTTCGAGGTGGTTTTTGATCACGCGCTGAGTTATCCTAGCAGTGGAACCTATGTGTTGTCCGGCGACGAAGGCGCCCGGCAAGTCACCGCTTTTCGCGAAGAACTCGGCGAAGCAATGAAAAGCCATGGTTTGCGCGTTAAGCGCAGTTTCACACCGCATATGACGCTGGTGTACGACAAGCGTGTCGTGGCTGAACATGCAGTCGAACCAGTGAACTGGGCAGCGCACGAGTTTGTGTTGATCAGGAGCCATAGAGGCAAAGGTATCTACGACGTACTAAGCCGCTGGTCTCTGGCCGAATAACTGTGGGTTAAAATCCTGCATCCATTTTTATATAAGAGCGAGAAAGGCAGTTTGGTTGTGACACCGCGAACTACACTGGCGACATTCATCAGCGAATAGGGCCGTAGTCCGCGCGCCTTGTGCGCTGCCAGCTATCAAATTCATAGTAAAGCGCGGACCTCTCCGCGCTTTTTGCTTTT
>Ga0154341_121_pt1 | contig 6782 bp, 7 predicted proteins | sample RifGroA2_FD_115869 | JGI IMG/M metagenome (GOLD analysis project Ga0154341, IMG submission 115869) | Burkholderiales bacterium GWA2_64_37
CTTGCCGTTACATCAATCGCCGAAAACCCAGATTACGCAGGGCACCCCTGCCATGCCGCACCGAACAGTCCACATAATCGAGCGGTCTACATAATCGGCAATAGCTGCCTCCTGCTCGGGATTTAGATCTCCTGGGTTCCAGACAAACATTGACTAGATTCCTGCAAGAATGTTGTTGATTTCATCTGCCGGGAACGCTTGGAGCATGGCGGCGCGGATCTCAAGAAAGTCGAGCTTGTCGTTGCGAAAATCTTCCAACTTGCCTGCGGTCGCGGCAATAGTTATCGGATCAGAACCAGGCTCTTTCCGGATCAACTCCAATCGATAGCTAAGTATGTTGGATATAACCGCCTTGCTGATGCCGCCATGCGCGAAAAAAATTGCTTTAAGAATGTAGTCAGGAATGACGGTGTGATGGTCGATTGCCTTACCCAGCAAAATCGCGAACCATCCTTTTCCTGCATTGTTGGCCATCGTTAGCACGCGCGACCCGTATGCCACGATGTTGTTGGATTCCAACTCGGCCTTTGATGTAGCAATGGTGGGGCCATCTTTATAGACTTTGTTTAATACGGAGACAACGTTCGCGCTATTTCCTGTTTTCACGAAATCCACTTCAAATGTGTGATCGGAAAAGAAAACTTCGAGCCACGGGTTATCCTTAGAAAATTCGCCTAGGGTCGCCTTTCGTAAGATGCCGGCAGCCTGAGCACCAATGGCTTTTGTCTTAGAATTCGCCACCGCTTTTGTATCGAGCGGATCGGGGGTAGTGTCGATGAATGCGGCATCTAGATCCGTGATGATGCTGCACCGCTTACGAATTCTTTCATCGTGAAAAAGCACCGCAACATTCTCAAAACCTGTGCTACGGATATTGATTAGGCTAACGCCGAGTTCATCAAGACTGATGCCAAAAACATTTTTAACAAGAATTGGAATCAGTATTTCCTCCGCGTCGCCTTCCACCAATGCGACGCTTTTGGCAAAAAGAAGATTGCTGCGGACAGCATCCAGATATCGCTGAATATTCCCAATTTCATCCGTCGTCAGACCTGCCGACGGCTGGAAAGCCTCGCACCTCCCATCGACCCTGCCGAGGATGTTGACGTTCTCTACATTGCTTACCTCGGAAATGTGCGTCGAGTGCGTAGAGTAAATTACTTGCGTATCAGGATAGTTCAGTTTGTCAAATAGTGTCTTCTGAATATGAGTATGAATATGTGCTTCAGGCTCTTCAATAAGCAGAAAGTTGGCGAAAGACTGCTTGCTCTTCTGATATTTAAATTCAAGTAGTTTAAGTGTGAGATAGATCAGATTAGCGCCACCTAGACTCAGCTCATGAATTGCGCCTTCATAACCCGGCTCTGATTCACCGACAAAAAGTTTCAAGGACTGGAAAAGGCGATCAGCCTCATCTGAAAGGTCTGACCGTATCGACAACGACGAAGGGGAGTAGGCGTCTCCTGCTGCATCGTTGATTGTCTTTCGGATGTCGGCTCTGATTTCCTTAACGTCTGAAAGCTCCTCAATCGCGACATTAAGATCCTTGACTTTCGTAGTGATCGGCACGAACTCCGCTGGATTGATTTCGCCACTTTTGCTCTTCAGCAATGTCAGCAGAGGGTTGGTACGATTATTCTGAAAATCCGCGACAACGTCTCTCAGTGCTTGGACAAACGTGAACGAGATTTCTTTCGTAATAGAAAATATTCCGGGAGTCCTGCCACCAATCTCCGGAGGATCAAGCTCATCACTAAACCTGACATTCTCGAAATCTCCGACAATTGCGGCGTAAGTCGCCGGGTCGTTGAAATCAGCGATGCTTTTTCCAGTGAAGACTGTCTCGTAATCATCAATCGTGATTGCTCGGGTAATAGCTGCCAGTCCAGCCTTGTCGCCATCCTCAAGCTGCGACAGTTGAATTCGAATAGAAGCCTTTGGCCGGAAAATAAGGTTGTATGTTGCTTTGTCGACTTTTCCGTCTTCAATATTGCCTGCACTATGGAGAAACAAAGACTGAATGACTTCATCCTGTGAGACCTCATCAAATTCGAGGCTGATGATGATCCAATGCCCTTGCCAATTTGGCAGCCCCCTGTGAAAGTCCTTTTCTTCTAGTTTCTGCGCAGACCGAAGCATATTGTCGTCGAGCAACAGCCGGATCGCGCGAAATAGGTTGGTCTTACCAGACCCATTTTCCCCAATGATGGTGTTAATGCCTTTGGCAAAAAGCAACTTCGTGTTGGGGAAATTTCTGTAGTTGACCAGACAAAGTTTTGATATGTGCATTGAACTTGTTCTTATCGGTGAAGGCCGCATACCGAAATCGGCTGGTTAACTGAGGGAGGCACTAAAGACGTTCATCCCGTAGGGTGGAAATGAGCCGTTATCAGTCGGAATCAGAAAGCTATGGACATGGCCAATTTCCGTTCATCAAGCGTCGCAGCAAAGTGCGGCCTGTAATGAGTGCAATATGTAATCGGAACGTGCTGTGATCTTCATCCGAGAGGCCCGGATGCGAGCCGTCGGTGTGCAGCATTTTGAATAGGCCGTTGATGAAATTCTTGCCATCGGCTGTCCATTCGTTCCTGTCCACGGACAGAAATCCGCGCGTTGCCAAGAGGGTGCGGCGGTTTTCAAATGAAGGCTGTTGGGAAGCTTTTTCGGGCTCTATCCGCAACGCAATGTCGCTGAGCAGTCCTTCCAGGAAGCTGCGCACTTGGCTGTTCGCCGCCGCCCAGTCAGCCCGTGTATGTGCTTCGATCGCCTGGTCAAGGTGGCCTAGTGGTACAGCAAAAGAGAAATGCTTCAGGAGCTGGTGGACTTCGTCGTCGGTTGCTGGAAGGTCCACCTCTTCAGGCAAGGCAACTCGCAACAAGGGTGTGCGCGTGTCCTCATCCCAAGACACCACGTAGCCATCAAGCGCCAGACCGCGCAGGAATGGGGCCTGTTCAGGTCGCCCATAAGCGGCCACGCTTACTTCGACCGCAATGCGCACTGTGGCTTCGGCAAGTGTCATCTGGCCGCTTACCGTGGAGACCATTTGCGCGGCACGCTGTGTGATCGCTTGTGCCAGTAATGCGCTTTTTGCGGTCACGCTTTTTGGCGAAGCCAGCACAATGTCGCTATCGAGTCCAAGCCGCACGATCACCTGGTCGAACTTGGCCTGCGTCAAGGCCGCCCCCAAGAACTCGACGGCGGCGACGATCGTGGGGCGGGTGAACGGGTAGGCCTTCATGGGAACCTCGCTTAGCCGAACCGAATGCCGAACAAGCCGCCATCGTCGGTGGCGTCGGTCAGGCGCGTGGGAAGCACATGGTCGTTGAGGTCAAAGCCGGCGATCGTTTCCTTGAAGGCGTCGTCTTCGTTCATCGTCACGATGTACTGAAAACCAAGCTCCTGTGAAATCTCCGAGCCAAGGCGCAAGGCGCTGATCACCTGTCGGCCGTCAACGCCGTCGAACAGGTGGCTGTCATGGATCAAGAAGCCGGGCCCTATCTGCCGCTTGTGGCACAAGCGCATAAGCATCATGTCGAAGCAGAAAATCTGCATGTTCTTGATGCCCTTGCTGCGCTGGCCCTGCATCGGAAACTTGAACATCGGCCCGTTGGAGGTTTCGTCGACGGTCATGCTGCCGGCCGACTCGTAGAGTCGCTGCGATGTTTCCTCGAAGGCAACGATGGCTTCGGCCAGCCGATCCTTCTGCTCGGAAAAATCGCGCCGCAGCCGGATCGTGAGCCGGTTGCGCTCGATCTCCAACTCGTTTTTCGTGCCTTCGAGCTGCTCGGCCGCTTCGAAGCGCTGCCGCAGGGATTCCACTTCCGATTCCAGGCGGCCTAACTCCCCCTGCAGCTTGAGGAACTGGTCCAGTGCACCGTGGCTCCTGAGGATGCCCATGATTTCCGCGCGGCGCTGGTCGAGTTGTGCTTTCTGGCTGTCGCGCAGCTCGATGCGTAGCTGTGCCGCTTCGAGTTCGCTGGACAGATAGTCCTTGCGATTGCGCACGACCGATTGATGGAAGCTCTTGACGTCGTCGTAACGACGCTTTACGAGGCCTGGAAGTGCAACGCCTGCTTCCTGATAGATCGCTTGCAGGTCTTCCAGGTCAGGTGGAATTTCGGAGGCCAGCGCACCTTCGAGGTCACGGATTGCCGCGAAGTCTATGGTGTTGGCATTGGCCAGTTCATTGAGCTGGCGCGTCAGTTTGGCGCTTTCGACTTCCAGTTCCCGATATTCGGGCAACACCTGGAAGGACTCGGTTTCCGCATAAAGTTTCTTGAGACGGGCCTCCTGTAGGGTCAACTGCGTGCGCAAGTCAGCAGCTTTGCCAATGATCGAGCCGAATGCACCCGTACCGGCTGCCCTTTTTAGCTCTTCCAGGGTCTTTTCACGATCGCGAACTGCCTGCCAATCGCGCGCGATCTGCCAGTCCAATCCAAGGAGGAACATCAGCGCCATTTGCATGTCGCCTGTTCCTTGCATGGTGGCCTGCTTCTCCGGTGTGGTGAATGCGCCGCTCATCTGGCGGCGCACAAAGTAGGCGAACAGTGACCGGAATGAAGGGGGCTTGCTGCCTGCCGCTTCGAGGCTGCTCAACCCGAACATTTCCTCACCGAGGAACGTGCCCCAATCGGTTGCCGACAGTTTGCGCTTGGCCGCTGGTGGTGTCGTCACGTAGATCTTGGCTTTAGCGCTGCCACTGCGCTCGACGACGGTGCGCGCATCCTTCAAATCGAAGTCCATGCCGAAGGTGTATTCGGCCAACTCTGGCGTGCGGAATATGGAATCAGGGCCGGCTTCCGAGCCCGTCAGGAAATGAATAGCTTCAATGAAACTGGTTTTGCCTGCGCGATTGCGGGTTTGCTTACTGGTTGAGCCCTCGGTTTTTTGGGCCAGCAGCACGTTCAGACCCGGCTTCAGTTCGCCGAGATTCTTGAAGGTGGGCAGCGTGCTGAATAGGTTGTGGATCAAGCTGTCCTCCGTGCAACAAGGCCGTTTTCTAGTTCGATGGTTCCAAGGGAGTACAGCAGGTCCAGCGCCAGCACGAACCAGTCGTAGGTGATTCGCCGAGGACGCGTGGCACCCAGCCCTTGGTCCTGTTGGTTCAATTCTTCCCACAGTGCGGAGACCGTCTTGGGACGTGCGAGAAAAGTCAGAACATGACCGCCCACAGTGAGCAGCGCGCGATCTTGCGGGAGATGCTTGGACGGCAAGATCATGTTGACCTCACTGCTTGAGCGTCTTCGAATATTTCGCACTTGTCGAATAGGTAAGCCATGACCGCCAGCACTGCCGCCTTGTGGGTGGGTGTCGTGTTCACGACTCCCCCCGCCCAGGTTTCAAGTTGTCCAAAGATTTCATCGGGATGAAGCGGAGGTGTCGCATCCCTCAGAGACACGTATTGGCTCTTGAACGCCGAGGCAATTTGTTCGCCATACACAGGGTTCTTCCAATTATCGAAAAACTGCATGACCAGCGGCGACTTCTGCATACCGATCTTCAAAAAATCGGCGACCACCTGAGACAGAAGGTTTGCCTCGATCTTTCCTCGCGATACATCCTTGACTTCGCTCGTTGCTGGCGCAGGGGCAACGCTGATATGCGTGAGTACGGCCATCAAATCGCTATAGCCCAGATTGACGTTTGCTTCCATGGTCAGCGATGGGCCGAACCAGGATTCGAGATCCTGCAGACTGAGCTGGCGAAACTTCGACAGCATTTCTTCCCAGCCGCAGTGGCCGATCTTGATCTTTGGGGTTTCTTGCGCGAGCTTGGCCAGCGCTTCGATGATGTGGGGCCCCAGGCGTCCATCGGGTGCGTTATGGACAAAGGTCCATTCACCAAAATATTTTTCCCAATGCTCTTTTGCGCCCTCGAAATCCTCATTGATCTTCTTGATGGCTTCGGCAGCACTCAACTCATTGGGCGCATAGCTCTGAAACAGGGTTCGCGCCGAAGGCAGGTATCCGTCGTTTTTTCGGTCGCCAACATTGCCCCAAGGGCGGCAAGCCATGAAATCGTTAGGGTGGGCCTTCGCCATTAGTTTTTCAAATAGGCGCTGAAATCCGTCCCCCTTGGCTTCCAGGAAGACGATGCGGAAATCCTTTTCGTAGCTGAGCTGTTGTATGCGATCCATGCGGTTCAGGGCCAAGAACGGTTAAATGTCTTCAGGCACAACCTCATGGTGTCTTCCGATCTGAATGGGGAAGCACACGATTGACGTCAAATGGCAGCGCTTTATCCGCCGCGATGCGGGTCAGCAGCATTCGGATGGCATCTGAAACGGATAGACCCATTTCGGCCAGGACGCTGGTCGCTTCCTCTTTGATATGCCCGTCAATCCGGGCACGAACGACATCGGTACTCGCCATTGCATATGCTCTAAGTGTTTGTAGCTACATTGTGGCTCATTTATGCCATTGGGTCACTTACTTTCTGTCACGAGCGACTTGGTGTCCCGGCGTGCCGCCGTCGGGCTCGCGGGCGTTGCCCCGCGCCTCGTGCCGAGTCGCGGCCATGCGGCTTTGATCCCTGACACCTCCGGCCGTCTCTGCGTTCCCGGCCTGCGCGCTACGCTTGCCTTGGTGCGGTGGAGTGAGTGGGGTGGACTTGCTGTTCCCTTCAACGTACCACGCTGTTCTCGCTGTCAAGGTCTGCGCGCACGGTGTGCGCTTGCGTCCTTGCGGCCGTCTGCGAACCCTGACAACTGCGCTGCAGCGTGCTGGGGCCGGTCTCGGGCAATTCCGCCCGCTACAGACCGGAGCAGACCATGTCGCAACTTT
>Ga0154341_112_pt1 | contig 6435 bp, 6 predicted proteins | sample RifGroA2_FD_115869 | JGI IMG/M metagenome (GOLD analysis project Ga0154341, IMG submission 115869) | Burkholderiales bacterium GWA2_64_37
TATATATGGTGCCGAAGGCCCAATCGCCCTGGGGCTCGATAATGCTACCCAGGACATCTCCCAGCCAGGTGAGCGAATTCGCCATGTTTGCCACCGCCCGCAGCAAAAAGATAATCAGGGCAGGAAGCGCTGCAAGGCGTAGCGCTGATCCGCATAGAAAACTGACGCCCGACAGTATCTCGATCATGCGCAGCAATACGCCTGTGCCAAGTACCATGATGTTTGGTGTCTGTGCCTCGGCAGCATAAAAAACAAACAGATGCTGGATACCACCTCCTATCGGAAAAAGCAGCATCAACGCAATCAACACCCGCGATGGCACAACCCATCTCAGCCCCGATGTGCTGACCAGATTGACCAATCTGGGCTTAGCAAGAAAGTGATCAATCTTGTCGATAACTTGTCGCGATAAAACTCTCATCTCTTTTCAGACGTCCTTATTTGGCATGCATGAGCTGTTGTTGCTTGACCTTCTGCGATTCAGTTTTCATTCATAGGGCGTGTTCCAGTCGCTGCCCAGCGTCTGCTATGCGGACGGACTGAATCACCCCGGCTCCAAAGTATCTACAGAGGCCTGGCAAGTCACCTTCTTGGGGCCCCGGCCGTGAACCAGCGACCGATCAGCGCACGCTCGGCGTCAGTGATCTGTGTCGCATTGTTCTTCGGCATAGTCTTGAGCACCACGGCCTGCTGGTAAATACGCTGCGCGTGCTTAGCGATCTCTTCGGGGGAATCGAGGCGCACGTTCTTGTGCTGCATCTGCGCGCCGTGACACACGGTGCAGCGCTGCGTGACTACGCTCTGCACTTCTGCAAACGTGGCCGGCGCGGACGCCGATAGTGCAGCCTGCGGCGTGGTCATGATCGCGAACGCCACGCCCACCAGGATCAGTGTGTCGAAAAACAATTCCGATTTAAGTTTCATGAGGAGCAAGCAGCGGAAGGACGATTCGAAAAACACTGCCCTTATCAGGCGAACCGGCGATTTCGATGCGCCCACCGTGGATTTCGACCGCCTGGCGGGCGATGGCGAGTCCAAGACCGAACCCGCCCTCGGCGCGGTTGCGCGCGGCGTCGACACGATAGAAGCGGTCGAACACCTTGCCGTGATGCTCGGGGGGAATGCCGGGGCCACTATCGGCGATCTCCAGGGTGACCTCTGAACCCGTCCGGGCGACGCGTAAAGTCACTTGGCCTCCCGATGGCGTGTATTTGATGGCATTGTCGAGGATGTTGACGACGGCCTGGCGCAGAATGGCGATGTCCGCCGAAACCAGGACCGGCTCGGATGGTTCCATGATCAAGATTTGATTTTTCTCTTCCGCCAGCACCTTAAGATGGGCCGCCACCTCGCCGGCCAAGGCGCCGAGATCTACCGAGCGCAGGATGAGTGCCATCCGTCCGGCATCGGCGCGCGTCAGTGTCAGCAGGCTCTCGACCAGCAGCGTCAGGCGATCAGCCTCTTCCAGCATGGTACCCACGATATCCCGATAGGCGGCCTCATCGTGATGCTTGCCCAGACCTACCTCACCAACGCTGCGAATGACTGCGAGCGGCGTTCGCAGTTCGTGTGAAGCGTCAGCGGTGAAACGCTGCAATTGCTCGAAGGATTGTTCCAGATGCGCGAACAAGTCGTTGAAGGTGGTAGCCAGCCGCCCCAACTCGTCACCGGGGTTATCCACCGGCAGACGGGCATCGAGCCGCTCGGCGTTGATAACGCGGGCTTGTGCGGTCATCTTCGCAATCGGCGAGAGCGCACGGCCGGCCATCAAGTAGCCGCCGAGGCCGGAAAGAGCAATCGCCAGTGGCAAACTCAGCCCCATAACCCAGAACAGCGTTGCCAAGTCGTGCTCGGCCTGATCTTCGGAGAACGCTGCGCGTGCAACCACTTTCTGCCCCGCGATCTCGATATCACGTTGCAGGACGCGCAAATGGGCGCCATTGGGCGCCACTAGGGAGAAAAAGCCGGAGGTGCGCGCCTCAAAGGACGGGATGACGTCAGCCATTTCTGGAACGCCTATTTCCGGCACACGATAGATCAGCGAACCGTCTGGACGATGAATATCCAGCCAGGAAACATTCCTGAGCGGTTGGTAAGCCTCATGATTGTCGTGAGGTGCGTGCCAGACAAGCCGCCCGGCGTCATCCACGGTGAGTGAACGCTCGGCGATTTCCACTTCCTGGTCCAGCCGATGAGCGATTTCTGCGTTCAGGCGATCATGCACGAAAGCCGCGACAAATACCGCATAAGCAAGCAGCACCAAGCCCATGGCAGCTGCGTAGGCAACAGCCAGCCGGGCGCGGATGGACAGCACACGCCACGCCTTCATGGCGCCTCCTCACGCAGCACGAAACCGACGCCGCGCAGGGTGTGGATCAGCTTGAGCGCAGTATCTCCGTCGACCTTCTTGCGCAATCGGGCGATATGCACGTCGATCACATTGTCCAACGGCGTGGCACGCCTTACCTCCCGCCAGACATCCTGCGCCAGCATCTCGCGCGACACGATCTGGCCGTGGTGGCGCAGCAGGTATTCGAGCAACTCGAATTCGCGCACCGTCAGGTCGAGCGGCTGACCTCCGCGCGTTACCTTGCGCGTGACGAGGTCCATTTCGAGATCGGCAACCTTGAAACGCAGGATTTCATCAGCACGCCCGCGCCGTATCAGGGCACGCAAGCGTGCGAGCAATTCGGGGAAAGCGAAGGGCTTGACCAGGTAATCGTCGGCGCCGGCGTCCAGTCCTCGGATGCGGTCCGTGACCGTGTCGCGCGCCGACAGGATCAGCACTGGCGTGGACAAGCCGCGACGGCGCAGGGCTACCAGCGCTTCAAGGCCATCGCGGCCGGGCAGCATCAGATCGAGAATCATTAGGTCGAAGGTTTCCGTATTGACGAGGAAAAAACCTTCCTCGCCAGTGGCGGCCACCTTACATTCATAATGTTCGGCCTCAAGCCCCTGCTTGAGTGCCTGAGCCAGTTTTGGCTCATCCTCGACAATCAGAACTTGCATGGGCGTGTTACCAATATTGAACCAGAGGTTATATTAGAGTTGCTGCCGGCAGGCACCTACTGAAGAGTTTCTGACTTTTTGTTAAGGGTTGCTGATGTGGCGTTAAGCAAACCACTCTGGTTCTAACGAGGGATGTGCGAGTTTCCGCATGCATCCTCGAACAATTCGCCGAACAGCTCTTGCACCTTGATTTTTGCCGCCGCCAGCGCCTCGCGGCCTTCGGGTGTGATTTCGTAGACGCGCCGACCTCGCTGCCTGGTGCGCTCTTCGTGAGAAACGAGATACCCCTTTTTCTCCAACCCGTGCAGCATTGGATAGAGTGTCCCGGCACTTATTTCATAGCCGTGATGCCGCAGTTCCTCAATGAGGGCGAGACCAAATATCGCTTCCTCGGCAGCATGATGCAAGATGTGAAGACGGATCAGCCCGCTATAGAGGTCTTTGTCGGTCATTGCTTCGGCCTCACAGCACGATACTCAGAAGCCATCCCGCCGCACCACTGCCAACGACAACCAGCCACGGCGGGAGCTTCCAGAACATCAGTGCGACAAGGGCCACCAGAGCCAGCCCGAAGTCTTGCGGCTTGAAAATGGCACTCGTCCATACCGGCTGATAGAGCGCAGCCAGCAGGAGACCGACCACGGCAGCATTAACCCCGGCTAGCGCCGCTTGAGTGCGCATGCTATGGCGCAGCCGCTCCCAAAATGGCAAAGCACCGACGACCAGCAAGAAAGACGGCGCAAAGATCGCCAGCAGACAGATCAGGCCGCCGATCCAGCCGGAAGGCGTTGTGCTCATGGATGCCCCGAGGAACGAGGCGAACGTGAACAAGGGGCCGGGCACCGCCTGCGCAGCACCGTACCCGGCAAGGAACGCTTCATTGCTGACCCAGCCGGAGGGCACTACCTCAGCTTGCAGCAGCGGCAGCACGACGTGGCCACCGCCGAATACCAGTGACCCGACACGGAAGAAGGCATCCACCATTGCCACGGTTTGACTCGGCATCAGTTGAGCCAAAACCGGCAGACCCACCAGCAGAGCAAAGAACAGTGACAACCAGATCACTCCGGCACGGTGGCTGACCGTGATCGGCAGCGGATCGTGTGCGCCGTCCTGAGTAGGCTTGAACAGCAGCAATCCAGCGATGCCAGCGGCAGCAATCATGCCGACCTGTCCCCATGCGGACGGCACAAGCAGAACGACACAGGTCGCAATCGCCATGATGGTGACACGCGGCACGTCAGTACAGAGGTTGCGTGCCATGCCCCATACCGCTTGGGCGACGACCGCGACGGCCACCACTTTCAGACCGTGCAGCGCTCCTGGCGATATGGCATCGCCGTAGTTGGAAATGCCCAGCGCAAACAGGATCAGGGCAACTGCTGAAGGCAGTGTGAAGCCTGCCCAGGCTGCCACGGCTCCGGCGTAGCCCGACCGGGACAGGCCCAATGCGATGCCGACCTGGCTGCTTGCAGGCCCTGGCAGGAATTGGCATAGCGCCACCAAATCTGCATAGCTGCGCTCGGACAACCAGCGCCTCCGTGTGACGAACTCATCGCGAAAGTAGCCCAAGTGCGCGATGGGGCCGCCGAAAGAGGTCAGCCCAAGGCGCAGAAAAATGAGAAAGACAGACCATGGGCTGCGGTCATCGGTGCGGGTGTTAGTCATGCGTTCGCCTTCTTGATTTGCAATAGGATCAGTTCATAATAATCGAAATTCGATAACGAAATTCGATTATTTGGTAAAGACCCACATGGAACTTGTCCTGATTGGTGTCGCGGCCCGACCTGACACTCTTCTCCGGTTTCGGCCTTGGGACGGTTCTGGTGCCGGTGTTCGCGCTGTTCTTCCCGGTGCCGCTTGCAATCGCAGCCACGGCAGCGGTGCATTTCGCCAACAACATTTTCAAGTTCGGCTTGATGGCCAAGCAGGCCGACTGCGGGTCGTGGCGCGCTTCAGCGTGACCGCCGCCATCGCCGCAACGGTTGGGGCAAGTCTCCTCAATCTGTTCGACAAGATGCCGGTCGTGGCGAGCTACACCCTTGGCGGATCAGTGCCGTGATGAATACGGGCTGTCGCAGGATTTCCAACAGCGGTCGAGCAGGGCCGTGCGCCTCGGCAACCACCAAAGGCGGGATGGCAATTCGCGTCACCACCAGGAAGGCTAGTACGCTCAAGGCAGACAAAGCGAAATACGATGCCATGAAAGGCAAAGGGCCGATACCCTGCGTCACGCGGGCGATGTGCACAACAGCAGGCGCAACAGAATCGAATCAACCTGATCGCGGTTCAGTCACAACGCCTCGTCGATAGCGCCGCTTTGTACCAAGCATTGGGTGGGGCTGGGTCGACGTCAGTTGAAAGCTTGCTCTAAGGATGGCCTTGCTTGCACGTCCAGTGGGCCTGATTATGAACGAGCGACTTACCCCATTGATATCCCACGTTGCCGTTCAAACACCCATGACACGTTACTCCCTCGAATGACAGCCGTCATCGTTTTCCCCAACCGCTGCTCAATCACTGGCTTCCACGGCACAAGACTGAATCCCATGCCGTCATCGAGCATGGCGAAGCGCCCGCTGGCGAGCTGAACATTGCGGCGATAGATGCCACTGACGCGCTCCCCATCGGCTATGGGCCTATGCGCTAGTCCGGTTTCGGTGGCAATGATTTTTGCAGCAACATCGATCTCACGCCCACGTAAGGTCGCCAACAGATTGCGCGCCAGTATCACGCGCTGTCCACGTTTCTCGGCCAGCCCGTGTTCAATCAAAAAATCCGACCGCTGCCATAGTGCTTCGCGCACATCACTGCCAAAACCCAAATCACCAATGCCCTTGCTGCCGCCAATCAACTGCTGGTCCAACCAGGTCGCGCCGATCACGCGCGCCTGTCGCTCGATGGGCAGGTGCGAACGAAGTTCCACTGCCACACCACCCAGCCGCTGCGCATCGTATTGTCGACCTTGTTCAGGCAGGTCCGCTGGCACGCGCCAGACGCCCTCGGCTACCCGTTCGACAATGCCCGCCCGGCGCATCGCTTCCAGTCGCCGAACATGGGCATCGACCACCTCGCGCAGATCGCGTTCGGACGTGGCCTGCGCCTTGGCAACGGCGAGGTGATGGTCGGTGCGGTACAGGCCGTCGACCGCCAACACGGCGATGTTCTTGTCGGCTGAGAGAACCTTGGTCGAACCTCGCGCCTCGACCACGGCGCCGATCGGGTACTGCGCCAGTTCCGTCTTGGCCGGCAATGTCACGTAATGCGCCTTGCCGTCGATGCCATCGACCACCAGATAGCCCTTGTCGTATAGCTCGTCCGCAAGCCCTTTGCCGGCTACCCGGCCGATGACGGAACGGCTTTCTTCTCCTGGCTGAAACACGGCCAGGTCGCGCTGCGCACCGCCCATTGCCCGCTGCATGGTGC
>Ga0154341_122_pt1 | contig 3312 bp, 3 predicted proteins | sample RifGroA2_FD_115869 | JGI IMG/M metagenome (GOLD analysis project Ga0154341, IMG submission 115869) | Burkholderiales bacterium GWA2_64_37
CTTGCTGGAAATCATCGACGACCGCGCCGCCACCAAGGCCACCATCATCACCAGCCAGCTGCCCATCGAGCACTGGCACGCGTGGGTGGGTGACGCCACCATTGCCGACGCGATGCTGGATCGGCTGATGCAGCGCCACCACCGTTTCACCCTCACGGGCGAGTCCCTTCGTCAGAGGCTCAAAACAAGCAAACAGGAGAAACATCCAGACCCATCGTGACCGATCAACCTAGAATTTGAGCGCGCAACACTTCACGCGGCGCGACCGGTCACGATGCACCGGAATCGGCGGTCACGTTCGCCGGAATACGCACTGAGACTTACGCTGAGACGCTGACCCTGGCCATCGAGGCCTTGCATGACGGGCTAGAGCAGCGGGGTGCCAAAGCGCGAGACGACATCGGGCCCGGCATCCGCACCTTGCATGTGGCTCGCCAGGGCAGAAGTGGGCGTCACTTTGTGGTCTTCAGAGAGGCCAAAGATCAATATATCGATGTCCTGCGCCTGCTTCACGACAGCATGGACTTGGCCAGGCACATCCCACCTGCCAACGACCAATCACACTGACGACCAGAGCGGGAATTTGTGCCAAACCCGCAGCGATTGCCATTTATCCTCAACCATTGCTAACGGCAGTGGAGAGTGAGTTCGATCCCAGTCGCCCGCCCACCACCATACTCAAAATCCCAACTCGTCTGAGTTGGGGTTTTTTCTTGGGCGATCGCGCGTCTTGCCCCGTGTTCTTGCGGGTTCATGCGGAAACTTGCGGACTTCGCCCTCTGCACGGCCAGACCGGTTCTGCGCCTGGTTCTCTCTCTTCCGGCCATTTCTCTCAGTACCCCTGGCGCCCGGAAACAGGCCGAAGTCCACAAAGCCCTCGGATCAGGGTCAATAAAATCAACAACTTACGAATGGACCGATTGAGCGGTTTTTTTCCTGCATTGGCAGGCAAACGTAAATAACAACCTCCGGCCGACAATCAATCCATGTCCATCATCGACCACCGCACCGTCTACTACCTGCCCGGTCACGGCGGTCAGTTGGCCACGGGTTTGGGGCAGGGTTTGATGGATCGAGGTTTTCAGGTGGCCGGGCGAGAGACGCGTGGCGACTTCCGAAGCTTGCCCTTTGACGATCAGGTCCAGGTGGTCATGCAGGACCTGCAAGACCATTTCTGGCACGAGCAGGCTCGGGTGATCTGCAATTCATTCGGCTCGTACTTGTTTCTGCATGCACAGGCCCAGATGCCGGCTTACGTGGGACGGGTGTTGTTACTGTCGCCGATAGTCGGGGAGTTCACCAATGAGCAGACCCGGACCAGCTTTTCGCCGCCTAGGCCGCAGCGGCTCAAGGAGTTGGCGGAGACGGGGCAATTCAATGCGCCGACCCACTGCGAGATACATGTCGGCGAAGAAGACTGGCAAAGCATCCCGGCCAATGTGCAGGCCTTTGGTCGGTTGACGGGGATACCCGTGACGGTCGTGCCAAGGGGTGGGCACGACCTGGGCAAGGCTTATGTGGGCCCGTTGCTCGACCGGTGGTTGCCGTCGAATGCGGAAACATCAGCACCATGAAAATCGATGACGCTCACCGCGACCACATCCAAGCCGTCCAGGAGTGGCTGGAGAAAAACGTCCGGGTCTATCCCACGCCCTCGCGCATCAGCCTTCGCCAGATTCAGCTGGATTCCAATACCTTGCGCGGGGAGGCTCTTCTTTTCGTGGGGGATACGCTGCCTGGCGAAGCGTTGACCTTGCGAATGGGCGATGCCGGTTGGCTGACTTTCACCTCGCCGCTGTTTCACTCGCCATTGGGTGCGCCGGCCACTTACGGTGCCATTGAATGCTCAGGCCTGACCTCGATGGAGTCACATTTCATGGCGCCGTTTTCTCGGCGCCAGATACCTGGTCGACAAATGCCAGCAGCGAAGCGGTGGGCTGTTTGTCGCGATGCACGACCAGGTGAGATTGTCGGAGCTGCCGCGGCAAGGTCGTGGCGATGCGGCACAGGCGGCCGGCCTCCAAAGCGTCGCTCACGACCCACGACGAAAGGCAGGCCACCCCCATACCCGCCTCGGCCGCATGTTTGATCGCCTCCGAACTTCCCAGCTCGATGCTTCGACGGTAGGAGCGCAAGTGGGGCAGCAGACTTTGGTCGGTGGCCTCGCGCGTTCCCGAGCCCGACTCACGCAACAGCCAGACCCCTTCACGCAGTGTCCGCATTGGCACCCGCTCGCCGGCCAGGCTCATTCGTGCCCACGCGCTGTCGGGCGATGTAACGACCACCATCTCGTCCTGGTGCCATGGCGTGACGGCCAGCGCCGCTTGGTGGCAAGGCCCTTCGATCAGGCCCACGTCCAGTTCAAACGCAGCGACCGCGTCACAGATGGCCGCCGTGTTTCCGATCACGACCTTTGAGCGCCAGGCACTGGCATGGCCCGGTTGCGCTGCGACAAAACGGGCCAGCAGCCTGGGCAGCACATAGTTGCCGATGGTGGTGCTGGCGCCGATGCGCAGCGACTGCGCCTGGGCGCTGCCATCGCGGGACATCAACTCGATGCCGGCGGCACCGTCCAGCAGCGCCAGGGCCCGCGGCAGTAACGCACGGCCGTTGTCGTTGAGCAGCAGGCGCTTGCCCGCGCGGTCGAACAGGCGCAGCGACAGCAGCCGCTCAAGTTCATTCACGGCCGAGCTGGTGGCCGACTGCGACAGCGCAATCTCGGCGCTGGCTGCCGTGGTAGTGCCGCTGCGCGCAACCGCCACGAAGATCTGCAGCTGTCGCAGCGTGAGGCGAAGGGTATTCATGGCGGATTTGTTTGCAAAGCGATCAGATGGGTACATCTTAGCGATACAACCCGTTTGACGGGTCATCTATGAAGCCGGAAGCTTCGTCCTCATGAACTTCAACCGGAGGCAAGCAGCATGACCATCAACGTACTTCCTGAGCCACGCACATCGGCCTCTGCATCGGCTTTCGCACGCATGCTCCCCGGCCTGGCCCTGAGCGGCGCCTTGGCTGCCACCGGTATCGCGCTGGGCCGCATCGCCTGGCTGCAGGACCATGGCTTCAGTGCGCTGACGCTGGCCATCGTGCTGGGCATGATCGTGGGCAACACGGTTTACCCGTGGGCCCCGCGCTGGGCGGTAGCCAGCGGCGCCGGCGTCAACTTCTCCAAGCAGAACCTGCTTCGCCTGGGCGTGGTGCTGTACGGCCTGCGGCACACCGTGCAGGACATTGACCATGTTGGCATAGCTGGTGTCGCCATCGACACAATGATATTGGGCTCGACCTTCGCACTGGCCTGCCTCATCG
>Ga0154341_122_pt2 | contig 2473 bp, 5 predicted proteins | sample RifGroA2_FD_115869 | JGI IMG/M metagenome (GOLD analysis project Ga0154341, IMG submission 115869) | Burkholderiales bacterium GWA2_64_37
TGGTGTTCGGCACGCTGGCGATCTTCCTGTACCCGGCGCTGTTCGAGCTGAACCGGCACTGGGCGCTGATCCCCGGCGGCGCCAACGGGTTCGGCATCTACGTCGGATCGACCATCCACGAGGTGGCCCAGGTGGTGGCCGCAGCACGTTCGGTGGGCCCGGACGCAGCCAACTCGGCCGTCATCGCGAAGATGGTTCGAGTAATGATGCTGGCGCCGTTCCTGGTGATGCTGTCGGCTTGGCTGGCGCGCGACAGCACCCTGCAAGCCCTGGTGGAGGCAGAGCATGCTCACGCCAAGGGTCAACTCGCTGTGCCCTGGTTCGCCTTCGGCTTCGTCGCGGTTGTGTTGCTCAATTCGCTGCAATGGCTGCCGGCGTCGGTGGTGGCAGTGACGATCGAGATTGACACCGCGCTGCTGGCGATGGCGATGGCTGCGCTCGGCCTGGCCACGCACATCGGCGCCATTCGCAAGGCCGGGGCCAAGCCGCTGCTGCTGGCGTTGATCTTGTTCGGCTGGCTCATCGTCGGAGGCGCGCTCATCAACCGCTGGGTGCCGGCCCTGCTGGGCTGAAGCCTCGAATTCACGGCCCAGGGCCCTGACCCTAAATTTCTTTGCACGCTCTGGAATAGACCGCATGCCGACGCCGTCTGCTCTTTTGTCGGGACCTATCGGACCCTTCGTCCAGCACTCACCCCCCTTCACTTCACACCAACCCTTCATCGGAGCCCACAATGTTCAAGACTTTCGCTTTCGCCGCCACCGCCCTGACGCTCGCCTCCGGCAGCGCCTTCGCCGCCCCCAGCGACGACGCCCGCACGCACTTCCAGGCCATCGCCTCGGGCGACACCCAGATCGTCATGCGTGCCTATGCCGACCAGGCCCAGCTGAACTGGGTAGGCGGCCCACTCGACGGCACCTATGCCACCACCGATGCCATTCGCGGCACCTGGGAGAAGTTCGGCAAGGCCGTCGGCCCACTGAAGCTCACAGTCGGCCAGATTGAAGAATCGGCCAACCCCAAGGGCGCCACCGTCTCGGCCAACGTCGTCTTCGAAGGCAAGATGCCCATCAAGGTGCGCTACGTGCTGACGTTCCGTGAAGGCAAGATCGTCAGTGAAACCTGGCAGATCGACCCCAAGCTGGCGGTGGCTGCGGCTTACTGAACGGCACGCAGCGTGGCTACTCTCCACCAGACCCTAAAGGACAACCCCATGAAGCACCTTTCGACTCTGGCCGCGCTGCTGATCACAGCGGCTTCCTTCGCGGCACCACTCACCGGCGCTATGGCTGCCGACGCGCCGGCCAAGCTCGCCAACGGCGCGCTGGTCGACGCCAAGGGCATGACGCTCTACACCTTCGACAAGGACGTGGCAGGCAGCGGCAAGAGCACCTGCAACGGCGGCTGCGCCGCGCTGTGGCCGCCCGCGATGGCCGCCGCCAGCGACCAACCCGCCGGTGCATACACGATCGTCATGCGCGACGACGGTGCGCGCCAGTGGGCCTACAAGGGAAAGCCGGTGTACACCTACCAGGCCGACCAGAAGCCCGGCGACCGCGCCGGCGACAACTTCAAAGACGTCTGGCACATCATCAAGGAATGACATTTGCTGTCGACTTCCGTCCAGACCCTCAGGCCACGACCCCCCGATGCAAGACGACGCAAGCCTGCTGAGCTGGGTGCCGCGCCTGCGCCGCTATTCGCGCGCGCTGGTGAACAACCGTGACGACGCCGACGATCTGGTGCAGGACACGCTGGAGCGGGCCTGGGCCAAGTCGAACCTGTGGGGCGGCGTGGCCGACATGCGCGCCTGGCTCTTCAGCATCATGCACAACCTGCACGTCGATGGCGTGCGCCGTCCCAGGCTGCACACCGTGACCATGGACGACGACACGCCCGAAGTGCCGGTGGCGCCGACACAAACCGACAGGCTGGCTGTACTGGATCTGCAGGCTGCACTGGACTTGCTGCCCGTCGAGCAGAAGGAAGTGCTTCTTCTGGTGACGCTGGAAGACATGGCCTATGCCGATGTGGCGCAGGCCCTGGGTATCCCCATCGGCACCGTGATGTCGCGCCTGTCGCGAGGCCGTGAGCGCCTGCGCGGCCTGATGGAAGGCCGCGCAGAACCGGTGCGGCTGAAAGTCGTCAAATGAATGTATTGCGAATCAACCCATGAATACCGACCGTCCGCCACCGTCCATTCCCCCGGTCACCGAGGCCGACCTGCATGCGTTCGTTGATGGCCGCCTGCCCGCTGAGCGCCAGGTCGAGATCGCCGCTTATCTGGCCGCACGCCCTGAAGACGCGCAGCGCCTGGAGGCCTACCGGGCGCAGAAGCGCGAACTGCACGCCTTGTTCGATCCCGTGCTGGATGAACAGCCGCCGCAGCGCCTGCTGAAATCGGCGCGCCCGCGCGCCGTGCCGCAGACGCCTTGGTACCTCCAGCGCCTGGCCGCTGGGATCGCCATCGCCG